>WFLX010006981.1_pt1 | contig 16963 bp, 13 predicted proteins | sample 4967041 | NCBI WGS metagenome assembly WFLX01 (sample SAMN12857096, study PRJNA449069) | gut metagenome | isolation source: stool from male and female vole | host: Microtus ochrogaster | place: USA:Florida | collected 2017 | reverse complement strand
TTCCTTGCGCGTTTTGCTTTCTACGAGTGGGAGTAACGCTTCAAGTGCCTTGCGCGCATCTGAATGCANATGANGGTCGGCNTTTGATNATCTTGTNNAATTCGCTTGAGTCNATNTCAATNTGNATNATCTTTGCNTTNGGNGCNTATTTCTTNANATCCCCTGTNACNCGGTCGTCNAANCNCATNCCTACNGCAATGANNAGGTCNGCACGNTTNGTNTTGATNTTCGGNCCNAGNTTGCCNTGCATGCCAAGCATCCCTACGTATTGCGGATGATCAGAAGGTATACCTGAAAGCCCAAGCATGGTGCACCCTACAGGGAGCTCAGCTTTCTCTGCCAAGTCAGCAAGAGCTTTCTCTGCGCCTGCTATCATCACTCCGTGGCCGGCAAGCACAAGCGGACGCTCCGACCTGTTGATAAGCATAGCAGCTTCTTCAATTGCGCCCTCGGCTGGAGCCGGATCTGAATCATAACTGCGTATGAACGGGGCTGTCTGTTTTTCATATACTGCCATTCCTATCTGTGCATCACGTGCAAGATCGATCACCACTGGCCCAGGCCGACCGGAATTAGCAATGTAAAATGCCCTGCTTATAGCTGGAGCTATATCTTCAGGACGACGCACCTGAAGAGCCCATTTTGTCACAGGNAGCACGCTTGATATCACGTCACTCTCCTGAAATGCGTCTTTCCCAAGCATGGCACAACCCACCTGCCCTGTAATGGCTACTATAGGAGTGCTGTCCATCAGTGCATCGGCAAGTCCGGTGAGCANGTTCATGGCTCCCGGTCCTGAGGTGGTGATGACCACTCCTGTTTTCCCGGTGGCGCGTGCATACCCTTCCGCAGCATGAATAGCACCCTGCTCATGGCGTGCAAGGTAATGGCGCACACCCTCTTCATTCTTATATATCTTGTCATAGACCGGCATGATCTGGCCTCCGGGATAGCCGAACATGCATNCCACTCCATTGTCGGCAAGCGCGCGGATCAGTATCTCCGAACCGGTTATCTTATCTTCCATATCAATTTAATAGTAGTAATCGTAAATCGCGTAACGCGATAAGCATAACGCAAAAATTAAAGCTCTGTCCTCACACCACCCTTGTCTGCAGACGTCACATTGGCGGCATAAGCCTTAAGCGCTCTGCTCACATGCCGGTCTCTTCCGCGTGGCGTGAAGGCTTGCTTGCCATGTGCTTCTTCTTCAGCTCGGCGTTCTGCCAGTNCTTCGTCTGTGAGACGCACATTGATGCTTCTGGCCGGAATGTCAATCTCTATGATATNGCCATCACGTACAAGNCCGATNTCNCCTCCGGCGGCAGCCTCAGGAGAAACATGCCCTATTGAGAGCCCGGATGTGCCTCCAGAGAAACGCCCGTCTGTTATAAGTGCACATTCTTTGCCAAGATGCATGCTCTTGATATAGCTTGTAGGGTAAAGCATCTCTTGCATTCCCGGGCCCCCTTTTGGGCCCTCGAAGGTGATGACCACTACATTGCCGCTCTTAACTTTTCCACCCAATATTCCATCTACTGCCTGATCCTGACTTTGAAACACTTTTGCCGGTCCTGAGAAACGGAAAATACTTTCGTCTACACCTGCCGTCTTGACTACACATCCATCTTTGGCTATGTTACCTCTAAGCACCGCAAGGCCTCCATCCTTGACATAGGCGTGTTCGACATCACGTATGCAACCGTTTTCGCGGTCAGTGTCAAGCTCGCGATACATCATGGTTTGGCTTCCAGCTTCTGTGGTGTGTACGAGTCCTGGAGCAGAACGCCAGAGAATATCAGCTTCTTCGCTATAGGAGTCGCCTCCGATTGCATATTTTTTTATAGCCTCTGCAAGAGTCATTCTATCGGCTCTCATCACCGAGGTGTTGACAAGTCCCTTGTCGGCAAGCTGCTTCATTATAGAGAGGATGCCTCCAGCACGGTTTACGTCTTCCATGTGATAATGAGAGTTCGGAGCTACTTTGCAAAGCACAGGGACTTTGCGAGAGAGTGCATCTATGTCATCAAGCGTGAAATCTACGCCCCCTTCGTTGGCAATTGCAAGCAAATGGAGCACAGTATTAGTGCTTCCTCCCATGGCTATGTCGAGCGACATTGCATTGAGGAAGGCTTCGCGGGTGGCTATATTGCGAGGCAAAACCGAGTCATCCCCATCTCGATAGTAGCGGAAGGCCAGCTCCACTATCTTGCGGGCAGCATCCTTGAATAGCTTCATGCGGCTGACATGCGTGGCGAGCACACTGCCGTTGCCGGGAAGTGCAAGACCTATGGCTTCATTGAGAGAGTTCATGGAGTTCGCCGTAAACATGCCGGAGCAAGAGCCACACGTCGGNCAACCTTCACGTTCAAGCACCTCAACGTCGCTGTCTGCGACCGAAGGGTCGGCGGAATCTATCATTATGTCGATAAGGTCGAGTTTGCGGTCGCCGGCTCTTCCTGCCTCCATAGGTCCTCCCGAGACGAATAGTGTCGGGATNTTGAGGCGCATGGCTGCCATAAGCATTCCCGGTGTGATCTTGTCGCAATTGCTGATACATATCATGGCNTCGGCTTTNTGAGCATTGACCANATACTCCACTGAGTCTGCTATCAAGTCGCGCGATGGGAGGGAATAAAGCATNCCGTCATGTCCCATNGCAATGCCGTCGTCAATTGCTATGGTGTTGAATTCGGCAGCATAGCAACCAAGGGCTTCTATTTCTTTCTTTATGATCTGTCCGATTTCGTGAAGATGTGTATGTCCGGGCACAAACTGAGTGAAGGAATTGACAATAGCNATTATCGGTTTGCCAAACTGTTCCTCCTTCATTCCATTGGCTCTCCAGAGGGCTCTGGCCCCTGCCATTCTACGTCCTTCAGTAGTAGCCTGACTTCTCAACTGATTTACCATAAGATTTACCTGTTAAAAATGCAAATTTACATTTTTTTATCATTCCAGCCAAATCTTATGACAAAATATTTTTAAAATCCCCTATTTTTATACTTATTTTATGTACATCAAAGCTTTTTAGATTCCCTTTTTTTCAATTTTTCACTTGAAGAAGCGAGCCNNCTGAGTGAGCGGTTATAAGGGGATTATATTGAGATTGGGCAGTTGCAATACCGCAACTAAATTGGCTTATCACACCTCNCCATGCTNGATAACTACCATTTTTTATAATGGTGAGAGTTTTCTGTGAAGCCTCCCCAGCATTCATTGCCATTGTAAAAGCTTATTTTATCGAAGCCAGGAGGAGGGGTTCTGCTTCTCCCGGCCCTTCCAGACTTCGAAGTGGACTGAGCCGTGGCGCGAGTCGTCGGGGTCAGTGCCGGCAGTACCCAATTTATGCCCCCCTCCTACTTGTGTGCCTACTGTAACATTTGTCGACGCTAAGTTGCCATAGACAGTATAGTAATCGCCATGGTTTACGATCACGACAGTGCCATACCCCGCTACCTTATAGACACCCGACACCTTTCCTCCGCATACTGACTTTACAGTAGCGCCGGTGGCTACTTCAGCATCTATACCCGGATTGTCGTATTCAATCTCCGGCATCCCAGGCATCGGATGACGCCCGAAAGGATTAGTGATGCGCCATGCACCATCCACCGGCTTCGGAAGGCTACCTCGAAGATTGGCAAAGTTAACCGGAGAAGATGTATTCTTAGCTGCTTTCTCCACATTCTTCGGGCTGACCATAGCCACATTCTTCTGCTCCTCTTTCTTCCGCTCTTCCTCGCGCGAACGACGTTCGCGACGGGTGCGAGAACCGTTTTCGCTGTTTTTCTTCTTTTGCTTTTCCTGATTTTCTTTTTCCTTGCGTAGCTTCTCCTCAGCTTTNGCTTTTGCTTCTGCAAACTTCTTGTCGGCCTTCTCCTTCTCTTCCTGAGCTTTCTTATATGCCTTGGCTTTATCGGCCGCCTCTTTCTCGGCTGCGGCTTTTTCCTTAGCTGATTTCTCTGCCAAAGCTTTTTCCGCAGCTAATTTCTCCTTCAATGCTTTTTCTGCCGCTTTCTCTGCGGCAGCTTTTTCAGCGGCAGCCTTTTCAGCTGCCAATTTCTCGGCAGCCGCCTTCTCAGCCAACAGCTTTTCGGCAGCAGCTCTCTCTGCGGCAGCCTTTCTTTCGGCTTCTGCCTTTTCTCTTGCTATACGCTCCGCTTCTGCTTTCTCGCGGGCCTTACGCTCCGCCTCGGCCTTGGCCTGCTCCTGAGCAATTAGGGATGAGATTGTCTCTTTCANTCGGTTNGCCTCATTNTGCTTNGCCACNAGATGAGCCTGCAAGACATCCCCATTTTTCCGCAGNGCAGCCACGAGCTCCTCCTGCTTCTTATGGTTTGCTTCAAGCTGCTCCTGCGATTTGGAAAGCTGATCAAGTGCTACAGTCTGCGANTCNTTTACCTCCGCAAGCCGCGTNCGTTCATTGCCAAGCTGCTCAATTTTATTNTCGATATCGGCACTCTTGCGGGCTTTCCATTCCGAAAACTGACGCATATAGCGGATNCNCCGCATNGCNTGATTGAAATTTTCAGAAGCAAAGATAAATGCAAGTGTCGACTGACTTTTCTTTGTCAGTCTCATCTTCTTGACAGCTTTCAGATATTCATCGCGCATGAGCTTGAGTTCTGCCTCATTTTTTGTGATTTCGTCCCCCAAGTGAGNGATTTCGCCGTTTAGAGAAGTCACCTTCTTCTGCAATCCCTCTACTTTAGTGCGACCTGTAGCAATCTCCGATGAAAGTCGGTTTAGATCAGAAAGTCCGGTTTTCACCTGCTGTTCATTAAGCCGTAGTTGCTCTTTGGTCTGTTGTATCTCGCGTTGGGCAGCCTCTTGCAGCCGCTTAGCCTCCGCCGATGATTTAGGAGAAGACACTGACTGTTTTTTTTCCTTCGTACCACTCTTCTTCTGACTTGAGGAAGATTTTTTAGAGGAAGCACCTTTTTTTTGAGTAGTGCTATTCTGCTTCTGAGCAGTCGGAGTTTTCTTCTGAGCCGAAGATGCCTTATTGTTAGATGAAGTTTTCTTCTGAGTACCAGTTGTCTTTTTTTGATTGGAGGTTGTCTTTNTCTGGGTGCTCGCGGCAGTATTCTTTGTCTTCTTTNCAGTCGCAGTCTTAGTCTGCGCCGCAGCNGTTCCTGCCATTTCTGAAGCAGGAACACCAATAGAAAGTAAAGATACTATCAAAGCCACAACGAGCCTNNTTTGCTTCGTTGCTAAAACCCGTCTCAATCTCCCAAATNAAAACAACATCCGATAATTGATCATTTATAATTTATCATTTATCATTGAAAATCAGAATCTCATCAGCTCCTTAAAGTCAACTTTTCTATANTTCGGCCCGAGTGTGGTGAATTCAAGCGGAGTCGGATTGTAGTCGGGATANGAAAGNTGGGCTTCTCCTCCAAGCTTCTTCTTGGGAAGGTTGATTTCAATTCCAAGTGTCCATCCTTTGTCGCCATAAAGATAATTTGTCTCCACCACAACCCCGCTCTTACTTAGCATAAGCACAAACGACTTCAATTCCCAACAGAGTGAATCCATGACAAATCCATATTCAGTGCCTTCTACTTGTAAGTCAACAGAAGGATAAATCAACGCATCATCTGTAGGAAGNTCTATCCATTGAGATTGCGAAGCGATCAGGGGAGTAAGACGTCCATGTCCCGGGAAAGCCACCTGTCCAAGCAGTATATCCTGCAAGTCGCTAAGATATGCCTTGGTGTCTACGTTCAGTCCGGATACAGGCTGTACATTATAGGTTCGGGTATGTTTGTTNATGANCACAATGGAGTCCTGACATATCTCCACTCTCGCCACCTCTCCAAAAATCGGCGCTCGGGCACTAAGAATGATAGATTCCCCTCTCTTCATATATAGCTTTACGCTGACCGACATCGGAAGGCCATCAAATGAGAGCTTCCCCTGCATTGAAAGATCATTCCATTCCGTGTCATAATTAGCACTGATTGTATCTGTAGCCACGGCAATCTCTTCTGCAGNCATCAGTCTTGAAGTTCCATCCGATTCCGGCTGAGGCTCCACGACTTCTGCCGGCTCGCCGGGAAGACATACTGCTATAGAATCAGTCACATTCTGAGCANCCATATCAATAGCAGCAAATATTATCCCAAAAACCAAAACAATTCTTCTCATCCAGCCCATATCTAATCTTTAATCTTTAGTCTTTAATCTTTTTATCCCTTACCTTCTCAGCAATCTTCTTATTNCCTTTGTCAAGATTAAGTGCTTTCTTCCAACTTTCGAGGGCCTTGTCTTTGAGTCCGCAACGATATTGGATATCACCAAGATGATCCCAATATTCGCTCGAAGACTCAGCCTCCGGTGAAATGGAATCCATGGCTCTTTCTTGCACTTCAAGCGCCTCTTGATACTCTCCTTTCAGATAAAGTATCCACGCAAGTGTATCAAGAAACGTCGCGTAATCAGGCTGTTCTGCCACAGTTTTTCGGCTGAGTTGCTCAGCCTTGTCAAGATCTCCTCCTCCAAGAGCGAGATAATAGGCATAATTGTTGATGGCTGTAAGGTTTTCCGGATCAAGAGCGAGCACTACATCATATTCTTTAGTCGAACGTTCGATGTCGCCGGTTTTAAAGCTTCCGTCGCCTGCCATTTCGAAATATCCTGCCACCTTTATGAGGCTCTCGTAAGGAAGTTTGGCGGCTTTCTGAAGTATTGTCTGCGGATCGTCAGTCAAATATGCTCCCGGCAGTTCCATATCAAGAAGTTGCTGATACACTTTGCGTGCTTTCTCATATTCTCCTGATAGTGAAGATGAGGTGCCATAGACAAGCAGAAGTCCCCTTGTAGCTTCCGGTAGCTTTTCCAAGGCCTTCTCACAAGTAGCCATTGCCTTTTCATAGTCTTCGGCGATGAAATAGAAATGGGCAAGCCGTGTCCAATAATCAGGATTCTCAGGCTCAAGGTCGGTGGCATANGACATCAATTCTTGAGCTCNAGTGTAGTCTTCAATAGTAGCTGAGAACTGGGCGCCGAGGTCAAGCACTTTTGGTTCGTGGGGATATTGGCGCAGAAGCCCGTCGAAGAGTCGGGCTCCGCGTCGCTGGTCGGCTGTGGTGTCAGATATAATGTTCTGCATATAGCGTGTCACCATGTCGAGTTTCTCATCAAGCATTATGTTTTCACTCAATATTGCCTCACGGCTTTTCTGGTCATATGCAGCGGAGTCACCACGCTCAAGATAGTAGTTGGCAAGTGTCAACTTCACTTTGCCATCATCCGGGTCAAGGGTCTCTGCCTGCTGATAGCATACGAGTGCCGAGTCTNGCATCTCGAGAGCCTCCAGGGCATTGCCACGGATAAGGAGATATTCAGTACTGAGAGGATTTTCCCTTACAAGCCTTGCGCTCTCATTGAGAAGACGCATGGTGTCGCCCTGCATATACATTAGGGAGAATTTCCTGAGTGCGATGTCAGGGTCGCTCCCTTCTATGCGTTCGTAGCGCTCAAGGGTGGAAATTGCCTTTTCTATGTCCTGTCTTGCTGTATAGTACTGTGCCAACGANAGCAGGATGTTGGGCAGACTGCCGGCTATGGTGTCGCTTCGCTCCGCTACGCGTATGGCTTCGTCGATGTCTCCGCTTCGTGCCACGAGGAAAGAGTAGTTCATGGCTTCTTCTGTATCCTGAGGATACTGATCTACATAAGGNCGCATGAGAGTGAGAGATTTCCCCACCTCTGCAGGGGTGTTTAGAGTATCGTTGCGTAAAGTCATGCGCATCATGGCGTAGGTATAGTTGGCTTCCGCATAGTTAGGATCTGTAAGAGCTGCTTTTTTTATAAGCTCATATGCCTCTGAAGGATGTCCTTCCGCAAGCGCAACACTCCCCTCCACATAGTAGTAGCGTGCTTTGGCTCTGTTGGCATCCGCAATTTTTGAAGACTTGGCGGCAAACATGCCGGCTGTGCCCACCAGTACCGCCATCGCCAGAGACATCATAGTCTGTATGTATCCTTTCCTCATTGTTTCCCTTAAGTTAAATATCCATATACCTACACAACAAATTTTCGTCACGAAAATCTGCATAGAGGCAATTAACTTACAAAGTTACAACTTTTTTTTCATATTCCCACATCAAAAAAGCCAATTTAGCGATTTTTCGCAATCAAGATTATTTCTAAGTAGCTAAGTAGCTCGCAAAAATTAATGCACATATAAATCCTGAATGTCCAAAATAGCCGGATTTATTTGTGCAAGATTGTTTCTGTTGAATNTGTANNTATANCGTTTNANTANCTNCTTAGNTTAAAGCATNGGGCAGTGTATGAGCNGCTTTCTCATTCTTGTTCAGGAGTCTTATGCTTAAGCTTGAAGTTGACAGTCTCCTCTGCATCTCCGACATACCATGATCCGGCATTTTCTTTGTTATAATGCATTGTGACTACTACCGAATCCGCCTCAAGTGTAGGATCAGAGGGAATACAAACCACTTTCAATTTAGAAGCAGCTTCAGAATCTCCATTTGCCTTGTATTGGCCATTAATATCAGTTGAGGTTGTCTGCAGTGAATACACTCCGGAGGAAACCTTGTCATGTGTCACTCTGATTTCTGCATCAGCTATACCGTTGCCATCTTCGGTGGTGACAGATCCCTTGATTTCAAAGTCTCCTGTAGGCATTCCATACATCGCAGGTTGATCTTCCTGAGAAGAAGAACAACCATAACCTAATAGGGTAAGCACTCCCCCACATAAAGCAGTAATAGCTGTTGAAAGATGTTTTTTGATACTTCTCATATAGTTTTGATTTATTGATTTTGAAGTTGTTTCGACTTATTTTTTTCATATTTTTTATTTAATTTTGTATTCGTAAATAAGTCGAAACAACTTCTTTATATATAAGATATCATAGTATGAAAATTACTGCATTGGGCACGATATTTTTTTCCCCTTACCAGCTGAAGCGTATCCCTAATGGTATGGAAAAACTCCACGGCTCATCATCCGTCCATATGTTTGGTACTTTTGCCTCTTGTGGGAAATGATACTGAAGCGAAGGCTCTACAAATAGATCCAAGCGTTTAGACAAACTGTAAGACACACCAACACTGACGCCTGCCGACCAGACTGGCTTGGGAGCTAAGGATCCAATCCTTGAGTGTGATGATTGTGCATTTATATTGGCATGTGCATTGGAGTATACAGGCAAAGAAACCCTTACTCCTGCTGATCCATAAATGGAATATTTATCTGAACTATACGCNNAGAGATTGACTTTGAGNNGAAGCTCNACATAATNCCAATGNCANGNCACGTTCCTGTCTNCGCTTTCNAACTNNNAGCGCAGATAGGTATAAGCAAGTCCCGACTCAACTCCCAACCAAGAGCTAAAATGCTTTTCGGCAGTAATGCCAAAAGTTATAGGCAGNTAATGCCTGTGCGACCAATCTTTTAGATACTCAGCAAGGTCTTCATCACCTGCTCGNGTCTTCATTGGAGTCTTTTGATTCTCTCCCTCCGGCTCTGTCTGAGGGTCGTCAGGATTATGAGGAGGAAGTGCTGGATTTTCGCAACTATTCGCCTTGTCGGAGGATGAACTGATACCATCAAAACTTATGATCCCTGAATCAAAAGTCACGCCTACCGACCATCTTTTTTTACCCGAAGATTTCTTGCCTGGAAGTCCGATCTCATCAACTGTTTTTCCATATAATGATTCCGCCATCATGTTATTGTTAGAGTTGGCGNTATCCGATGGTTTTANTATATGGACTTCNTCTTCTTCCTGAATGGATTCCTGCATTATTGTTGTAGAGTCGTTTGTCGCTGGGATTACGACAGTCAACGATGAAGGAAGCCCCTTGGAAGATCTTGTTTTAGCCTTAACTATAGAAGATCCTCCCAACTTATGACTCTCTATCGGATCTTCATCTTCTTTATGATCCGAACTGCAACCTGTGGCTACATCAGATATTGCTTCATCTATCGCATCGGCTTGGCTCAGCAATTGTGGATCATTATTATCCACTAAGTCATTTCTGGTTAATATCAGTAATCCTGTTGAGACTGCGATGAGCAATAAAAGTGTCATCAATCCAGCCCTTTTTCTATGCTCGATGATCAATCTGCGCAACATGACTTTCGCATGGAAAAGTTGCGATGAACTTGAATTGGGAGCTATTCCAAGAATCTTTGAAATCTCTTTATGCGATTTGTTTTCAAGTACAGCTAATCGGAACACCTTCTGGTATCCATCCGGAAGTTGCATGATTAGAGTTTCAAGAGTATTGAAATCAATTATATCTTCAATGTCAGAATCTTCTTCAAGTTCTTCTGGAATTTCATCAAGTATGGATTCCACATTCTGCGACTGAAGAAATTTCAAGGATAGATTCTTCATGATGCTGGCAAGCCAATAGTCGATACGCTCTGGGTCGCGCAGCGTGTCAAGACGAGTGAAGGCTGCTATAAAGCCATCGTGAAGAATGTCGTGGGCATCCTCCTTATTGTTGACATAGCGGGTGATGACGTGAAGCATGCGTGGTGCAAAACGTGTATAGAGAAGACTCATCGCCTCCCTATCCCCAGCCTTGCATTCCTCTACAAGGGTAGTATTGTCAATATTTAAATCAAACTGCTTCACACTTCTTAAGATATCGAATACCCGAATTACTGCATCAAAATTACAAAAAAATTAGAAAAATTTCATTCTCTCCATGCAGTAATCTGCATATTGCGCTATCTATTCATTGAAAACTATTAAAAACATTCATTATGAAAAGGATCAAACACAATCTATCAACTTTTTTTACTGCACTATGCGGAGTAATACTTTCGCTATTAGGTTTCGGATGCTCATCATCATATCCCGACGAACCTTGCATGTATGGTATGCCAACTGGAACCTTCGAAATCAAGGGGACTGTAACCGATGAAGAAGGAAACGACATTGAAGACGCGCAAATACGACTGACCGAGCCTCACTATCCATCTAATCTTAGCCATCTGGTAGGATTGACTGATGCTAATGGGATTTATGAAATAAAATCTTTTGGTCTGACGGATTCACTAAAAGTTGTCTGTATTCCCGTGCAGCACAATCTTGAGCCAGATTCAGTAGTGATCAAGATGGAATACAAGGATGCCGACAAAAATGATTCTTGGGATATAGGGCATGCTTCAGCCACGGTCAATTTCAAATTGAAAGAAAAAGATATTGAAGAATGAGAAAGCTTTCACTGCGGCAGCGTATTGGCCTTGAGCTTTTCCGCAAAATAAAACATGACAAATGCCGCGAGCATCCATTGCGGCAGCTTTTTTGGGAATGCACATGGCGGTGCAACCTCTCATGCCGCCATTGTGGAAGCGACTGCAAAAGTTCGTCAAAGATTCCCGATATGCCGGCTGAAGATTTTCTGAAGGTAATTGATAGTCTAACCCCTCATGTAAATCCAAACTATGTCAACATAGTCATCACCGGCGGAGAACCTCTTCTCAGAAAAGACCTTGAATATGTTGGGCGTCAACTCTATGACAGAGGTTACCCTTGGGGATTCGTGTCAAATGGACTTGCGCTTACCCCCGAACGTTTTCAAAACCTTTGCCGCGCCGGACTCCATGCCATGACAATTAGTCTCGACGGACTTAAGGATGACCACAACTGGATGCGCTGCCATCCTGCCTCCTTTGATCGCGCTACTGCTGCCATCCGTATGGTGGCAGCAGCCCCCGATATCAATTTCGACGTGGTGACATGCGTCAATAGACGCACGCTCCCTCATCTTGAAGAAATCAAGGAGCATCTTATTGCTTGTGGCGTGAAAGCATGGCGACTATTCACTATTTTCCCCTCTGGCAGAGCTGCCAACTATGAGGCATTCAAGATGGGGAAAGAGGATATGAAGACTCTGATGGAGTTTATCAAGGCNACTCGGAAGGAAGGACACATCAAGGCGTCTTTCTGTTGTGAAGGATTTCTGGAAGGATATGAAGGGATTGTCAGGGATAATTTCTTCAGTTGTCAAGCTGGAGTGTCGGTAGCATCAGTGCTTTTAGACGGTGGAATAGGCGCATGCCCAAGCATANGAGCCGATTACCGACAAGGAAACATCTATAAGGATGATTTCTGGGATNTCTGGCAGAATAAGTTCCAACCATACCGCGACCGGGAATGGATGAAGACTGGCAAATGTGCAGACTGTTCCTTTTNGCGNTATTGTGAAGGCAACGGAATGCACCTCCGTGACTCTGNCGGCCACCTGATGCATTGCCTTTCTCAATAAAGAATCAAGCGAAAGACGAGTNTATATNTTTANGACGGAATCGNNATAAGGNNAANTGCTTGGCNGATGAGTGACCATCAATATTGTTTGAGAAGACTGTCTTGCTGAANGACGNTGCATAAGCAANGTTTCAGTAGGCTCATCAAGAGATGNANTGNNNTNATCAAGNNAGAGGATGGATCCGGCACGCAGAAGCNCCCGAGCNATCGCTATCCGCTGTGCCTGTCCTTCACTAAGACCGTCCCCATGCTCGCCACACGGGGTTTCCAATCCTGATTCCAGATCAAACACAAAATCAGCTGCTGCTGCATGAAGAGCCTCTCTCATCTCTTCTTCGGTAGCATTCTCCTTGCCGATCTGCAGATTGCTCCGTATGGTGCCGCTGAGTAAACTGTTGCCTTGCGGCACGTACACAATGTCTTTCCGAGTGGTTGCAGACACCGAATATTCTATTTTCTTCCCTTCTTCAGTTCTGAAAAGCCTCATATCTCCTTCCCGGGGTGTCAGCAGACCGAGTATTAGGCGAAGAAGTGTACTCTTACCTGCTCCTGTCTCGCCCACGATTGCTGTTTTGCTTCCCGGTGGGAAGGTATAGTTAAATTTATCAAAGATAGTCTTTCCTTTGTCCTGATATGAAAAGGATACGTTTCTCAACTCTATTCCCATGGCCAGGTGATGATTATTCCCCTCCGCAATGGAAGCCTCATCTTCCGAAGGCATTTTCTCTATCTCTTCAAGACGTGAAAAAGCTGTGTGAGATTGAATCAAACCGGGAAACAATCTTGCCAACTCTGCCATCGGCCGCTGTATCTGCCCCGCAAGCTGGAGATACGCTGTCATCATGCCGAAAGTGATCGTGCCATTTCGGAGCCCTGCTATACCCCAAAGGAAAGCGGCAAGATATCCTGACTGAAATCCTGCTATCACTGCAGTTCGAGATAAGACAGTGAGGTTAGATCGTTTACGGATGATGGAGTATCTGTTTTGAAGGAGAATTGTAATATTTTCTATAGTTTTCTTTGTATAGTTGCAGGTAAGCAGCAGAATGCGGTGGTGCAGGCTTTCTTGCATATTTTCCTGAAGTCGGCTCTCGATGTCGCGTATCTTGTCAGTCAGGAGTTTTGTCTTGCGGAAAAACATTTTCCCTGCAAGCATGAAGAATGGCAATATTACTGTCAGGGCAATCGCAAGCATAGGGCTGAAATAGCAAAGGAATATGAAGGCTCCGGCAAATTGTACGAGTGCGATGATGATGGTTGGCACCGTCCGGCATAGACATTCCGCAGCCACACGGCTATCCTCTGTGATACGCGACAGGACATCGCCGGAATGGTATGTTTCCATGCCATTCCACTCAGCATTAAGAGTGTGGCTGAAAAGACACCCCTGAATCTTATTTCTCATCTCAGATTCAGCCAAATCAGTCGTGCGGTTACCGACTGCTGAGCATACCAGTTCAATGGAGATGGCTCCGATCAGTCCGGCCACACAGATGATGAGATTCCCCTCTGCAGCTCCTGTAGCTAAATCTACCGCACGCTTGCTCAAGGCAACGAAGCCAAGCCCGGTCAGTACACGTATAATCCCGCATAAGGCACTCAATGCGATCCGCCAGCGGAATCCACGCGACATTTTTATTAAATATCTAATCATTTTTTACCCAATAAATCGTAGATTATACCTTTTGAGCCCATCCTCAATGATCTAATATAAGTTCTCAATACTATTTCAGGATCAATTATCAACTTAGCCATATATTGTGAAGTGAGAGATTTCAAAGCTTGCATTTTTCGAGCAAGATATCTTTCCGTTTTTTTTCGTTGCTTACGCTTTGATCTCCCGAAATTCCCTTCTTTTATTATGAAATTAAGAATTCGGGAAGCTCGTCTTTCATACCTTTGGGAATAGAAGGGGCATTCGTTTTCCGGCAATCCCAGAAGGGTTACAGCAATGGGCGTGAAGGAGCACCATCCTCTATACAAATTGAAATCCTTTAACAGCTTCTCAAGCCTATTTACGTCTATTTCCCTATAACGAGAATGAAGAAGCATGGTCCAGTCGCAAACATGCCTCAGACCTATTCCACTTCCTAAAAAATGGAGGTAGAGATGCATGAATACGAAAACAACGTCAAATGTGGGAGTCGGCACATATATTTTCTCCCCTCCGATCTCAACCGTCCTTGCAAACTGAAGCTGCTCATGACTGAAATGCTGAAACTTCAGGTTAGATGCTTTAGGCCGGAGTTCTCCTGCTATCCTGTGCAGTTCTATCCTGACTCCTTGATCAATACAGCCATAGTGTTTGGCATTCGGAAGAAACTTTTCCTCACTCTCCCACCCACAATTATTGGCAACCATATAAGCATCCCGAAAATTCTTTTCTCCCACATAGAGATCAATGTCGCCACATTGACGCAATGTAGGATCCGGATATACTTGGGCATAGGCTTGTCCTTTTAGAAGTATTGCCCTTATACCTTCTGCTGAAAGTTTAGCACATGATTCAGCCACCACAGAGTCAAGCAGTGAATGTGTCTGCCGGTTGCGATCTATTATCGAATAGGCCTTGAAAATCCATTCTTTTGGAGGTAGCTGTTCCTTGGGCAGCCGCATTGCCGCATCAAAGACCAAAGGCCCTACAGTCTGCTGCATGGCTAACTTGCCGATCTCATTCCAGTCAAGAGACAAAGCATCCGATGGCAACCCCCTTTCGAAAGTCTGCCATAAGGATGTCCTGACCAAAGCCAACATTTGGCTGACCGTAGATGAAGCAACAAATCCATCTTTAATTCTCATATCCTTCGATATATTGCTAATATATATTTTCTTAACGGCAGCAACTTTATCCATAATTTAGCAATAAACCTCCTCTTGTTGCAATAGAGATATTTCTCTTTGCCATTGCCCTTTACGACATGTGTGGCAAGCGCCCGGATGTCGCTTAAATTACACTTTTCTGTGCCGGAGAGGTTTCCGTCACCCATCAATGTAGCTCGATCTTCTTCGATTTTTACTACCCGATGGATGACATAACGACGCCTATCAACTAATGCCAAGACAATATCGCCAACTTTTATATCGTCCGGTTTTCGGAGAATTACACTGTCGCGACCTCCAACTATAAACGGAAGCATACTGTTTCCATTGGCCGGCAACTTTACACTGACTCCTTCTTCTACCAATCTCAGCACCTCATCTATGATCTCTCTGTCAGTCATCGGCAGTTACTTTTGATTTGCAGAGCTCGGCAGCCTCTTCCTCCGGCAGACATTCCAAGTGCCATATGGCTACATGTCGGGTAAGTTCATTCTCAGTCTCATGCAAGCCGTCGGCAATTTTCTTGTCCCATCGCNTGCCACTGATGCTCTGCATCAGGGCAGCATATGCCTTTACACCTCTTAACCGTTCCATACTGTTATGTGGGGCTTGACTCAACGTAACAATGGCAGCTAAAGGCAACCTGACATTGCGGTAGCAGGGAGTCTTTCCGCTCCAAGGAGTACCATACACGATAGCATTCCCTTCATCTGATACACGCACCACCGGGTTGTCATCATTCACAAGCTCCACTCCGTCAATACTTTGCTGCCACAACCGCGCATGAGTGCTTTTGCCAGTGCCACTGGGTCCTAAAAATATATATCCCATACCTCGATAACTTACAACTGCGGCATGGAACAACGCAGTATTCTTGTCGGCAGTAGCAAGTGCATACATCACCATCAAGGCATTGTCTATAGCATATTTTTTTAAGATTCCTGTCAGAATCAGTTTACCTTCACGGTAATCATCAGAACAAACCAGACAACCGGCAGACTCTCCGCACAATAAAAATTCAAACGCATGATGACCGGTCGATGTCTTGCCGCAGATGATGGTCTGAACTTCTTCCTCCTGTCGCAATTCCTCAAGATAGGAGGGGATAGTTCCTATCTCTAATATAATGGAAAATACGGTTTCGCCGAATGCACTATGATCCGGCACCTCAAAGGGCGTATAATTAGCCAGCAGCCCAAGATCTTCTTTGTCAGCTGTAAGACTAAACATATGGTCTGCTATGGCATAATACGTTGCCTCTCTCATATTCCTGAGTGTTTAAAATTCTTCAATCCAGAACTCGGGTTGCAATCTATTGTTTTGGTAGAACATCTTACAATTCATTCCTAGTCATCGTAATATTTCGATCCTTATACGGTTCATACTGCTTCTCTTCTATCTTTTCAGCCATAAATACCCTCGTCTTTGATCCAATATGCAAATTTACAAATTATTTTGCAATNTCCACAATAAAAATCATAGAGCTGCTGAATTTATTATTCAAANTCATTTCACANCTTTCATTGACGCAAAAGTTGGCCATTCTTTGCTATATTCCCGGTAATAGACGTTCTCAAAGGGACTATATCATACCCTGATTTATTACCCAAATACCAATCCCATAACATACTCTGTGCTATCAGGTGAAACCGCAACATATTTAATTTATTTCATCCAGTTTTTTTATATTTTCACCCGTCATTGTGCAAAAACAGCTTACGTGGAATCGTGTTTGGGCTGTATATTTAAGAAAAAATGATGGAATTTTGGATTGGAAATTGGAGAAATCTTCATTTTGAAGTAAAAATCTATTCTTAGGAATAGATTTTTGAGGTGAAAGGAGGAAATTTAGGTGAAATGAGCCGGATTTACCAATCACCT
>WFLX010266479.1_pt1 | contig 16968 bp, 14 predicted proteins | sample 4967041 | NCBI WGS metagenome assembly WFLX01 (sample SAMN12857096, study PRJNA449069) | gut metagenome | isolation source: stool from male and female vole | host: Microtus ochrogaster | place: USA:Florida | collected 2017 | reverse complement strand
AGATATGAGCAGCCGCATTGCTTATCTCGAGGAAAAGATACGACAACTTATCGCTCCGGCTGCCACACGTCCGGGAGTAGCAGATGTGCGCGTGATAGGCACTATCGGCGTGGTCGAGATGAAAGAACCTGTGGACGTAGGCGAGTTCCAGAAAAAATGCGTCGAGCGTGGTATATGGGTCCGTCCGTTCGGCCGCAACGTATATATCATGCCGCCGTATGTGATTTCCGACGACGATCTCGCCTACCTGATCGAGAACATGATCGAGATACTACCCGACAACGTCTGAGCCATACATTAATAAATGAAGGTATTTGCCGACATATTGACAGAGCTTGAGCGTTGCGGAAATCTTCGCAGACTTGCTGCCGACGACTCTCCGGAGGGCCCGGTCGATTTCTCCACCAACGACTATTTAGGGCTGGCATCCGACAAGGCGTTGCGGGATTCGTTCGTCAGCAGCGACGAGTTCGGCAAATTGGCTTTCAGTGCTTCTGCATCGCGCCTGCTTGCGGCCGGGCAAGCCGAATATACACGCTTCGAGCGGCTTCTCTCAGACTTGTATCGGCGTGAGGCTCTCACTTTCGACAGCGGCTACCATGCCAACACCGGACTTGTATCCGCTTTTGCGTCGGCACTGAAAGGCTCCGTTATCATCGCCGACAAGCTCGTACATGCAAGCATCATCGACGGCGCACGTCTCTCGGGCGCCCACCTTATACGATTCCGGCACAACGATTATAGCCACCTGATGCGCATACTCGACAGCGCCGAAGTAAAATCAGCTCCTTTGGTGATGATCGTGGCCGAGGGTGTTTACTCAATGGACGGCGACCGATGCGATATTGCACGTCTTGTCGAAGCCAAACGTTACGCAGGCACACACCGCACGCTGCTGTATATCGACGAAGCCCACTCGCTCGGATGCCTGGGGCCCGGAGGGCTTGGCATAAGTATCGGCTCCGAATATTACGATGATGTTGACATCGTGGTTGGTACCCTCGGCAAAGCCATAGCTTCGGTCGGAGCTTTTGCCGTAATGAGCAGCACCTTAAGAGATTTTGCCATCAACAAAGCCCGCTCTTTTATCTTCTCCACAGCGTTGCCTCCTGTCTGTGTCGCATGGTCGCGACACGTCATGTCGCACCTTGCCGATTTTGACACACGGCGCCGGCACCTCAAAGCATTGTCGCAACATCTTGCCACACGCCTCGGAGGGGAGCCCCGCTACATATATCCGCTGATCGTCGGCTCATCGCACAAAGCCCTCGAACTGTCGCAGGCACTTTTGGCCGACAATATGAAGGTTCTACCCATCCGTACTCCCACCGTTCCGGCAGGCACCGAACGGCTGCGCATATCTCTTTCGGCAGCCATGACCTTCAGCGAAATAGACCGTCTTGCCGAATCCATAAACCGTAACTTATGAGAATCGAGCTAACGCACACATACACGCCGAAAAGCCCCTCCGAACGCAGGGTGATACTGCTTTTTGCCGGATGGGGTATGGACGCCGGGCATTTCTGCGACATTANTGCNCACGGCTACGACATNATGGTGGCTTACGATTATTCCGATGGAGCAGATGTGGATGGTGTCACATTNGACGCGNTCAAGATATACAGTGANATAGTGGTGATCGGATGGTCGTTCGGCGTACCGGTCGCAAACCGATTTATAAGTCGCTATGACAGCTCTCTCCCAATCACACTCACCATAGCTGTGAACGGCACACNTTGGCCTGTGGACGATCTGCGTGGCATACCCGTCGCAATCTTCCGCGGCACTCTCGACGGCCTTTCGGAGCGCACGCTGGAGAAATTCCGCAGACGCATGACAAGGTCGTCGGAGGCGCTGTCGAAGTTCTTGATGCGAGAGCCGGCCAGGTCATTAGAATCACTCCGCCGTGAGCTTATCGCCATAGAAGCCCTTCCGGCCCCCACACCGGCAAGGTGGGATATTGCCTTGGTAAGTTCCGACGACCGCATAATACCCCCTGCCGCTCAGCTTCAAGCGTGGAGGGAGGCCGAGGCGGCCGATATTACAACCGTCGACGGCAGCCACTACCCGGACTTAAGTAGTATATTCGATCGTTATATTAAGGACAAAGAGCTTGTGGAGAGCCGCTTCACACGGAGCCATGCCACATACGACGATTCAGCCACAGTGCAGCGTACAGTAGCGCAGAGGGTAGCAAGATTGGCGGATGAGGCCGGAGGAATCGAGGGTAAGCGCCTGCTGGAAGCAGGATGCGGGACCGGGCTGCTGACGCGCGAACTCCTGACCCTCGGCACCCCCCACTCTCTCAAGCTTTGGGATCTCACCCACCCCGCCACCCTACCCGAGCAAGCCGAATTCAAGGTCTGCGACGCTGAGACAGAAATCGAGCGGATCGCTNCCGGTAGCNTCGACACAATTGTTGCTGCGTCGACAGTACAGTGGTTCAACTCTTTGCAAAAATTTCTCGTCAACTCACGCAGGGCAGTGAGTCCGGGAGGACTGATGGTCCTCTCGACATTCGGGCCCGACACTTTCGCCGACATATACCGTATCACCGGATCCGGACTGCCAAGCATGGATGTAGAGCAGCTTGCACGGATCGCGCGGAAATGCGGCTGGACAGTCGAGGCTGTCGAAACGGACAGATACACCCTCTCATTCGAGAGCGTACTGATGATGCTCCGGCACATGCGGCTGTCGGGGGTAAACGGCGTAAGCTCCGGGAGCATGGCCGACATCGTTGCTCTCAACCGTGAATATCCAGTAAACGAAAAAGGCCGGATAGATCTGGTCTATCACCCGATATATCTTNTACTCAGATATGGACAAAAAGAATAAAGAAGTATACTTNANCNNGGNCATCGACACTGATGCCGNCAAAAGCTACGCAACCNGCTGGCTTGCACNCCGNTTCANGNAGCAAGGGCGAAGTGTGATAACACAAAAGTTCATCCAGACCGGATGCTCCGACGCTTCCGAGGATATCGAAGTGCATCGCCGCATCATGGGCACCGGAATGCTCCCCGAGGATCTCGACCACACTACGGCACCCATCATCTTCACTTACCCGGCATCGCCGCAGCTTGCAGCCAGANTCGACGGNCGTGAGATTNACCTGAAGAGTGTCGATAAAGCNCTGCGCAAGCTCAAAAAGAGCTATGAAGTNGTACTGATCGAGGGCGCCGGCGGCCTGATGGTTCCACTTGCCGACGATATGATGACTATCGACTTCCCTTCCAACCGNAACATCCCGGTCATNNTNGTGACCAACGGTCGTTTAGGGTCGATAAATCATACTGTCCTTGCTCTTGAAGCGATAAAACGTCGCAACATGCAGCTTCGGGCCGTGATCTACAACGAGCATTTCGACTACGACAGCACCATCGCGGCCGATACATACGGGTTNATCGAACGCTACCTTCGCCGCAAATTCAAACAGACCGAACTNATACGGGTGCCNAGCATCGACCCTAAAAAGGTTCAGCCGATGGAGATGCCTAAAATATCTCAGCCTGACCCGTTGCAGCTCTCGATCAGCAAACTGCAGCTTGCCGAGCTCCCGAAGGTCACATTCCCGGGTACAATATCCGTAATCGAGCACCGCACCCAGGCTCTGGAAGCTATCGCATGGCTTTCGAAACAAAAAATAGTAGGATTCGATACCGAGACCCGACCGTCGTTCAGAAAAGGACGCATGAACAATCCGGCACTCATTCAGGTGTCGACCGCGCGCCGCTGCTTCCTTTTCCGCATCAATAAATTAGGGATGATACCCGAGCTGTTGAAATTCTTCGAGTCTGAAAAAGTGAAGAAAGTCGGGCTTTCGCTGAAAGACGACTACCAGGCACTGCGGCGTGTAGAGCCAAAATTCACNCCCGGCGGATTTATCGAGCTGCAGGATTATGTAAAGCAATACCATATAGTCGACGCTTCGCTGCAGAAGATTTACGGTATAATATTCGGAAAACGAATATCCAAGAGCCAGCGCCTGAGCAACTGGGAGGCCGACAAACTGTCGGAAGCCCAGCAGATCTATGCAGCTATCGACGCGTGGGCATCGCTCAGGATATATCAAACTCTCGAATCCGGAAAATTCGATCCCGAGAAATCAGAGTACAAACTTACGCCTCAAGCACCTGAATGATATGAAACTGAAGCGCTACATCGTCATACCGGCAGCTCTGCTGATATACCTCGCAGTGATGGCATATATCGGTCGGGGCGAGTACTACGCCGGTCATTACCTCTACTATTTCGGCATCANCGCGGCCACCCTTTTGTGCATCGTGCTGCTCTTCTTCACCCTGCGCCGCAGAGACCGCTTACGGCGCGAGCGGGAGAACGATACACACTGAAAATTACACTGAAAATTATTGCCCCGAATCTGCACGAAATTTGGATTTTTTTGTATTTTTGTGCCTTATTAGAGACAGANCGGTTGTGCCGGTTCTAAAAAAGGAACCAAACTCAAACATCAAGACAATACCGAGCCGATGAGAAAATGGCGTATTGAGGACAGCGCTGAGATATACAACATCGAAGGATGGGGGCGCAAATATTTCTCAATCAACGAAAAAGGCCACGTGCAGGTGACTCCTAAAGAGGGGTATGCCGCCGTCGACATAAANGNNGTGATGGACGAGCTGCANGTGCGCGACATCACAGCGCCACTNCTGCTGCGCTTCCCCGACATACTCGACAACCGTATCGAGAAAATATCCAACTGCTTCAAGAAAGCAGCCGCCGAATACAACTACACCGGCAAAAATTTCATCATCTATCCTATCAAGGTCAACCAAATGCGGCCTGTGGTGGAGGAGATCGTGAGCCATGGCAAGAAATTCAACATTGGCCTTGAGGCCGGCTCAAAGCCTGAACTCCATGCAGTGCTGGCCACCAATATAGCCGACGATGCCCTGATAATCTGCAACGGCTATAAGGATCAGAACTATATCCAGCTGGCGCTCCTTGCTCAGAAGATGGGCCGGCGGATATATCTTGTGGTGGAGAAACTCAACGAGCTCGGCATGATTGCCGACCTCGCCAAGAAGATCGGCATACGCCCCAATATAGGCATACGCATCAAGCTCTCAAGCTCAGGATCCGGCAAATGGGAGGAGAGCGGCGGCGACAAATCGAAGTTCGGGCTCAATTCATCCGAGCTGCTCGAAGCGATGAAGATGCTTGAGAAATACGACATCACCGACTGTCTCAAGCTGATACATTTCCATATCGGCAGCCAGATCACCAAGATACGCCGCATCAAAAACGCACTTCGCGAAGCCACACAATTCTACGTTCAGCTATCCAAGTTGGGCTACGACATTGAGTTTGTGGATATAGGCGGCGGCCTGGGTGTAGACTACGACGGCACCCGCAGCTCAAACTCCGAAAGCTCGATGAACTACTCCATTCAGGAGTATGCCAACGACTCGGTGTCGGCTCTTGTCGATGCATGCGAGAAGAACGGCCTGAAGCAACCTAACATCATCACCGAGAGCGGCCGGTCACTTACGGCACACCACTCTGTGCTGATATTCGATGTGCTGGCCACCACGTCGCTGCCCCGATGGGACGAAAACAAAGAGGTATCTGCCGACGATCACGAACTCGCACGCGAGCTTTACGACATCTGGGACAAGCTCTCGCAGTCGCGCATCTTCGAGTCGTGGCACGATGCCCTGCAGATACGCGAGGAAGCGCTCGACCTCTTTTCGCTCGGTATGCTCGACCTGCGCACACGTGCTCAGATCGAACAGCTCTTCTGGTCGATAGCACGCGAAGTGGGCGAGATAGCCGACCGCATGAAGCATGCGCCCGAGGAGCTTCGAAAAGTGTCTAAAATGGTGCCCGACAAATATTTCTGCAACTTCTCGCTCTTTCAGTCGCTCACCGACTCGTGGGCCATCGATCAGGTATTCCCGATCATCCCCATCCAGCGCCTCGACGAGAAGCCGTCGCGAAGCTGCACACTCCAGGATATAACATGCGACTCTGACGGCAAGATCTCGACCTTCATCACATCGCAGGGCATCAGCTCGTCGCTTCCGGTGCATCCGGTGCGTGCCGGCGAACAATATTATATGGGCGTATTTCTTGTAGGCGCATATCAGGAGATACTCGGCGACATGCACAATCTTTTCGGCGACACCAACGCTGTGCACATCAGCGTATATAAAGACCGCTATGAGATAGACCGAGTGATCGACGGCGAAACCGTAGCCGAGGTGCTCGACTACGTACAGTTTAACCCCAAGACACTGGTACGCAATGTCGAGAAGTGGGTCACGGCCTCGATGAAAGAGGGTAAAATATCGCCTGAGGAGGGCCGCAATTTCTTGAGCGACTACCGCTCGGGACTGTACGGCTACACCTATCTTGAGAAAGAGTGACACACTCGGAACATAAACACACTGATAAACAGAATCAAAAATCCGGATAACTAATGAAAACAAAATTCATCGCATCGCTGGCTTCGATAGCACTTCTGGCAGCAGCCACATCGTGCTCAGGCAAAATGGGCCAGTTCAAAAGTGAATATTTCAACACCAACCCCAATCCGCTTGAAGTACGCGGCACTATCGTCCCCGCAGCGGTGACGGCTAACGTTCCTGCAAAGTTCTTCACCAAAAACGCCAAGGTGACGGTCACCCCGTATCTTGTATTCGACGGCACGGAGGTTGCTTCGGAGCCGTACTCTTTCCAGGGTGAGAAGGTGCGAGGCAACGATCCGGTGGTGAGCTACGAACGCGGAGGCATGTTCACGATACCCGTGAGCTTCGCTTATCAGCCGGAGATGATGCGCAGCCGTCTGGAGCTGGCTTTCAACGTGACACAGGGCAACAAGCAGTATGTGCTTCCGCGCGTCGAAGTGGCTACCGGCGTAATTGCCACAGGTGCGCTGGCCGATGTAGCCACGGTCGCCCCGGCACAGTCGGCCGACAAATTTCAGCGTGTGATCAACGAAAAATACTCTGCCGACATCCGCTTCCTCATCAATCAGGCCAATGTACGTCCCGGGGAGACTTCGACCGACGCCATGAAAGAGTTTAACCGCACCGTCCGCGAGGCATCGGCCGACACTTCGCGTGTGATCGAGGAGATCAACATATCATCGTACGCCTCTCCTGAAGGCTCGATGGATTTCAACACCCGTCTGGCCATGAACCGCGAGAAAAACACTCAGGCTTATCTCGAAGGTCAGCTCAAGCGCGATAACGTCAAGGAATTCGGCGAGCTCACATCACAGTTTACAGCCGAAGACTGGGAAGGTTTCCAGAAACTCGTAAGCCAAAGCGACATTCAGGACAAAGAGCTCATACTCAGCGTACTCTCAATGTACAAAGACCCCGAAGAGCGTGAGCGCGAGATCCGCAACNTCTCGTCGGTATTCGATNAGCTTGCCGACCAGATTCTGCCNNAGNTGCGCTACTCGCGTCTTACCGCATCGATCAACGTTATAGGCAAGAGCGATGCAGAGATAATGAACANGTATCAGACAGCTCCCGAGAAGCTCACCGTCGACGAGCTGCNTTACTGNGCCACCCTCACCCCCGACAATGATCTGAAAAAAGAGATCTATGCCACAGCATCACGCATCTACCCCAACGACTACCGCACATTCAACAATCTCGGTGTGACACAGTACGTAGATCGCGACTACGCAACAGCTCGCAAGAGCTTTGCCAAAGCGGCATCGCTCGCTCCCAACAGCGGTGAGGTGCAGATGAACAACGGCCTGATAGCACTCCTCGACGGCGACAACGCTACGGCCCGTCGCGACTTCGGCGCAGCCGGCGGTGTAAAAGAGCTCGGCGATGCCATGGGTACATACTACCTGCTCCAGGGCGACATCAACGCCGCCAACAACGCCATGTCGAAATCGTACAGCAACAACGCAGCGTTAGCACAGATACTTGGCAAAGATTACAGCAAAGCTGCCGATACACTCGCAGGCATTCAAAACCCTGATGCTACAACCTACTATCTTGCTGCTGTGCTCGGTGCACGCACCAACAACCAGGCAAAAGTGATCGACAACCTCCGCAAGGCAACCCGACTCGACCAGTCGCTTGCCGACCGTGCACTCGCCGACCTCGAGTTCGCCAACTTCGACATAACCTCAGCCCTCAACTGATCCTGCCCCACTCTATCATATCGACCGGTCGAAGCTCCCGCAGCCTCGGCCGGTCGCTGCATATTAAGAGCCGTATTTCATGTGATTAGCATGTCGGGGGCTACATATTCAAAAGTTTTGTGGAGAATTTGCGATCGGTTCAGAAATTATTTTTAAATTTGTGGGATTGAATACAAAACCAAAATATTCGACACCATGAATCAGATAAAGACGCGGCTCGCAGCCCTCAACTTCCTCGAATTTGCCGTATGGGGCGCATACCTCACATCGCTTGGCAGCTATCTGGCAAACATCGGCATGGCCACTCAGATAGCATGGTTCTACGCAGTACAGGGGTTTGTGTCGATCTTTATGCCGGCACTTGTCGGGATAGTGGCCGACCGCTGGATTCCGGCGCAGAAGATGCTCGCCCTTTGTCAGGTGATTGCCGGAGCGTTCATGTGCGCAGCCGCTCTCTATGCCCAGACTGCCGACGTGGTGCAATTCGCGCCGCTCTTCTCTCTGTACACGGTGTCGGTAGCTTTCTTCATGCCGACTATCGGACTCTGCAACTCTGTGAACTACAGTGTGCTCAACCGCGCAAACCTTGATCCTGTGACCCATTTCCCGCCTATCCGTACCCTCGGCACTGTCGGGTTTATCATCTCGATGCTCTTTGTCAACTTCACAGGCTATCAGAACACATACGCTCAGCTCTACACTTCAGGCCTGCTCAGCTTTGTGCTTGCTTTCTTCGCTCTCTCGGCTATACCGAACTGTCCTATCGCCCGTAAAACCGGCAAAGTCAAAGTATCCGAGGCATTGGGACTTAATGCCTTCAAACTGTTTGCCGACAAACGTATGGCTACCTTTTTCGTATTCTCAATGCTTCTCGGTGTTGCGCTGCAAGTGTCCAACGGCTTTGCAAATCCTATCATACAGAGCTTCGAAAATATACCCGAGTTTGCCGGTACATGGCGTGTGTATAACGCCAATGCGCTGATCTCATTGTCACAGATCTCAGAGGCGCTGTGTATTCTGCTCATAACCTTCTTCCTCAAGCGCTTCGGCATAAAGATCGTGATGCTCATGGCTATGCTGGCATGGGTGCTCCGATTCGGATTCTTCGGTCTGGGAAACCCCGGCGAGGGCGTATGGCTCTTTATCCTGTCGATGATTGTCTACGGTATAGCATTCGACTTTTTCAATGTATCAGGCTCACTGTTTGTCGATCAGCAGACCGATTCATCAATACGTTCTTCGGCACAAGGTTTGTTCATGCTGATGACAAACGGCATAGGTGCCTCGGTCGGCACGCTGGTGGCACAGCGCGTGATCAACTACTACGTATATTCTCAGCCCGAGGGGTTGGCTCAGGCCCAAGGGTGGAGCACCTCTTGGTTTATCTTCGCCGGGTATGCCCTTGTGGTAGCAATCCTCTTTGCGATACTCTTCAGATACAAGCATACCGCCGGGGCCACCAAGATGCAGATCAAAGCAGCTGAAGCTCAGGCAGCTGGCGATCCCGAGATTTAACTCTATAACTTTCAGATACACCTATGATCCAGTTTTATGCTCCCGACATAGCCTCGACGCTCACCCTGCCTCAGGATGACTCGTCGCACTGTGTGCGTGTGCTCCGGGCGAAGCCCGGCGACACGGTATGGGTGGTCGACGGGCGTGGCACCCGCTACGAGTGCCGTCTCACCACGACCGATCCAAGGGCAGCAAAAGTTGAGATCGTCGGGCAGGAGAGTATTCCGAATGTATGGGGAGCCGATATTACCGTGGCAGTCGCGCCTACTAAAAATGCCGACCGCATAGAGTGGCTCGTGGAGAAACTTGTGGAGATGGGCGTAGACAGGATTATACCGCTGCTCTGCGACCACTCCGAACGCAAAGTGCTCAAATCAGAGCGCCTGGAACGCATAGCAGTGTCGGCCATGAAGCAATCACTCAAAGCTACCCTGCCGATCATCGAGCCTCTCACTCCTTTTGCCGAAGCCCTGCGTATCATCGAGAGCGCAACTGATAGGCGAGCACGCTTCATAGCTCACTGCGAGCACGACAAGCCCCGCACACTGCTGGCTACTGAAGTAGCTCCTGATCTTCCTACAGCAATAATGATAGGCCCCGAAGGCGATTTCTCCCCTCGCGAGATAGAGGCCGCTCTCGCTGCCGGCTTCAAGCCTGTGAGCCTCGGAGAGTGCCGCCTGCGCACCGAGACCGCTGCAATGGCTGCGGCACAGACAGTACACACCATCCGACAATTACACTTATCGTGACACCTACATATACTACCCTCAGACAATTTGCCGCACAGTCCGACATGTTTTTTCTCATGGCCGGCCCGTGTGTGGTGGAAGGCGAAAAGATGTGCCTTGAGATAGCCGAACGGATTATCGAGGTGACATCGCGCCTCAACATACCGTATATTTTCAAAGCGTCCTACCGTAAGGCCNACCGCNCGCGNCNCGACTCATTTNCCGGAATAGGCNACCACGATGCTATCGGCATACTCCGCAAAGTGCGCGAGACATTCGGTGTGCCCGTAGTCACCGATATTCATACCCCCGCTGAAGCACCAATGGCAGCCGAGTATGTCGACATACTCCAGATACCGGCATTCCTGTGCCGCCAGACCGACCTTCTTGTGGCCGCCGCTCGCACCGGACGCACTGTCAACATAAAGAAAGGCCAGTTTCTGTCGCCTGATGCCATGCGCCACGCAGTTGGGAAAGTGCGCGATGCCGGCTGCGACGATGTGGCGCTCACCGAGCGTGGCACTACGTTCGGCTACCAGGATCTGATAGTCGACTATCGAGGCATCCCGACCATGCAAGCCAACGGCTGCCCGGTGATACTCGATTGCACTCATTCGCTTCAGCAGCCTAACCAAAGTGCAGGTGTGACCGGCGGTCGCCCCGAGTGTATCGAGGATATAGCACGCGCCGGCATAGCAGTAGGTGTCGACGGCATTTTCATCGAGACACATCCGACACCCGCAACAGCCAAAAGCGACGGTGCCAATATGCTCGCCCTCGACCATCTCCCCGCATTAATGGAGCACCTGTGCATCCTTCGCGCGGCCGTAAACGCTATAAAATAGATCGACTCATCTGCTCGGCATGAAGCCGAGATTCCCATATTCCTAAAAAATAATATCCGCAAAATATGCTCAAAACACTCCGCAAAATCGTTCTCCCCGCAGTCATTCTCTTTGGCGCGCCTGTCGTATCCGGCCAACAGCCGGCGTCGATGGACAACCCCATCACAAAAGCCGTGATGGACTCTTACGCAAAGATGCTTGCCGACGATCCTAACGACTATCTGGTGCTTTTCCGTCGCGCCAACGAGTACTATAACCACAATATGTACGCCGATGCGCTGAACGATGTGAACAAAGCCATTGAATTTACCCCCACCAAGGAGAAAGACATCCGCTTCCAGTGCTACTCTCTACGCGCCTCGATTTACGAGCGAAAGAAAATGTTTGCACAGGCCATAAACGACTACAACAGTGCGTTGGCTCTTAACCCGGACTCTTACCCTATCACATATCAGAAAGCCAACACTGAGTTTGAGATGGGCAACTATACGGGTGCGAAGGCAACATACGAGCGACTTCAGCGACTCAATCCGCGCTCTCAGGAAGCTATGTTCGGTTTGGCAGCTGTAGCCGTCAAAAGTGGAAATACCGCACAGGCTTCCAAGCTCCTTGACGAAGCAGTGGCGCTTACTCCTCAGAATCCGGACGCTTATATAAACCGCGCCGCCGTGTTCCGCATGATGGGCAACAATCAGGCTGCCGTCGACGATTATATCATGGCATTGTCGCTCTCTGACGGCTCAAACCTCGGCCGCCCGCTCAATGCTTTGGTCAAGATGTCGGATACAAACTACAACGATGTGGTCAACTCCCTCTCCTCTGCCATACAGCGCGCTCCCCGCCAAGGCATATTCTACTATCTGCGCGGCATGATAGCCCAGAACCATTTCAGATATACATCCGCTATCACTGATTTTGAGTATATTAACACCAACTATCTGCTCGACTATCCCCCAATCTACCGTCAGCTTGCAGAATGCTACTATGCCCTGTGCGAATTTGACAAAGCTCTCGAAAGCATCGATACAGCTATAGGCTCGACCGCCGACAATATCGACTCGTATGTAGTGAAGTCGGACATCAAACGTGCTCAGAAGTCTTACAATCAGGCCATCACTGCTGCCGACCGTGCCCTCAGTAAAGAATCGGATTACGCTCCGGCACTTTTGGCAAAAGGTCTGGCACAGCTCGACGGCAAATTTACTGTCGAGGGATCAAACTCGGTCGGAGCGGCAGTAGCAGCCGAGCCTCTGGAACCCTACTACGCCATGGTGCGAGCATGGTCGCTCCGCGAATATCTCAATAATACCGCGCAGGCCGACAGCTACTGCACCGATGTGCTGAAAATGACACGCTACGACGAAACCGATGTGCGCTCTTTCCGTGGCTTTGCTTTTGCACAGCTCGGCCGAAATGAAGATGCTATCGCATGGATCAACAGTGTGATCGACGCAAATACGGATCTCACCGACGGCGAGATACAGTATTACGCCGCTTGTCTTTACGCTCAGTTGGGCGACATTGAGAAGGGTCTTGCATACACTCAGCAGGCACTCGACAAAGGTTATGCCAACCTGTACAACTGGAAAGAGTGTTCCGACGCAGGAATCAACGTTGCGCCCCTGCGCAAAGATCCGCGCTTCGACGCAATGCTCACAGCCCACAGCTTCCTTTTCAAATAATTATCCCCTCAGCATAATACTCCCTCATCTTTGAAAAATATCCTCTGCTCACTTGCCTTGGCGGCAACTGCGCTCACAGCATCGGCCGTCCTCTCATTCTCAGGGCTCCCAATGCCTGAGCTTACTGTCGCACCTGACCCTCAGTCAGGACTCAACGATCTGTATGTGCTCTACCAGACAGTCGGGGTTCAGGCCGAATATACGGCATCGACCTCCACCGCGCCGGTGAAATGGTACAGATACAGCCAGCTCGGNNNTGNTTANNCCGAAGAGATACAGGGGATTGTGCACGCCGGCAACAAATGGACCCTGCCGCGCCTTGAGGGTGATATGGGGTACATCATCGAGGAGGGATCAAGCCGATATTATTGCTGGGTGGCCGACTATTCAGCTCACCCTTACAATGTTTCGGCTCTCGCCGAGGGTCCCGAGAGCGATTGCGACCGCATCAGCCTGATCCCGTCAGGTAAGGCCGACGAGATGGTATATTATTCTATAAACGGTCGTCGTATGACCATCGACAGAGGTATCCGGCTGATCTACGACACGCAGAAATACGATGCCGACAGAGCTGAATATACCACCGAGACTACCGAGACAACCTTCGCCTACCNCACCCCCACCCTGCACGCCGACGCACCGCTGTGTGCCACTCAGTTCCGTCTTGTAGGCGATAGATTCCTCCAATCATGGGGTATGGCCATGACCACCATTTCGCCCGAAGTGCAGCCTACAGCTGTGAGATGCGAGACCACAGCCGAAGTGACATCTCAGTCGGCCGACAACGAGCAGACTGTGGCCGGCAGCGAAGGCGGAGCTCTTGGCGGATCGGCACCCGTGACTGTCGATTTCCATGCAGCCGTCACCGACGCCGCCATATTCCGTGAATGGCAGTTCTCCAGATATGAAGATTTCAGTGTGATAGATCTGCGGTACAACCAGCTCGACATAAGCCAGACATTCCTCGACCAAGGCTCAACCTACGTGCGATTCATGGCCGCTAACGATACCGGCGACTGCTCGTATGCCGGCCCGACATATACCGTCTTTATCGGCGATTCGGCTCTCGAGATACCCAACGCATTCTCGCCCGACGCCTCCGAAGGGGTGAACGACATTTGGAAAGTGAGCTATAAATCGTTGATTGAGTTTGAGTGCCATATTTTCAACCGCTACGGCACCAAGATGAAATCTTTCACTGATCCGGCTGACGGCTGGGACGGTAAATACAACGGCAAATATGTACCGGCAGGCGTATACTATTATGTAATAAAAGCCAAAGGTGCCGACGGCCAGGTATATAACCGTAGCGGCGACATCAACATCATAAAATACAAATGACACTCTCCCACACACAACCTATGAAACTTAACTTTCTCGTAATACTAATGTTAGCCGCATCAACCGCGGCAACAGCCCGATCGGCCCAAGCTCCCGAACCCGCAGCTGTGGTCAACCCTACCGTGCCTAAGCAGATGGAGATTTTCGGCGAGAAAGTGGATCTGGACGCCGTATACAACGCCGAGCGACTCGATCGCGAGCTAACGGCCCTCGCCTACACTCACGGAAATACACTGCTGTGCCTTAAGCGGGCAAACCGCTACTTCCCGATGATGGCACCTATTCTCGAGCGTGGCGGCGTGCCCCTCGACATGCTCTATCTTGCCTGCACCGAGTCGACACTCAACCCATACGCGCTGTCGCCCGCCAAGGCTGCCGGACTTTGGCAGTTTATGCCCGAGACGGGGCGTCAATATGGCCTGGAAGTAAACGATTACGTCGACGAGCGGTATCACCCGGTCAAAGCTACCGAAGCTGCTGTAAAATACCTCAAGGCGGCATACAACAGGTATGGCAACTGGGTGTCGGCAGCGTCATCGTACAACGCCGGAATGGGCCGTATTACAAACGAGCTCGCAGCTCAGCAGGTCGACACCTCGCTCGATCTGTGGCTTGTAGAGGAGACTACACGCTATCCGTTTCGAATTATGGCCTACAAACTGATCCTCCAGGAGCCGGGCCGATACGGTTTTGCACTGACACCCGACCAGTTATACCAACCGCTCGAATACGATATCGTGGAGGTCGATACCGCTGTGCCCGACTGGGGAGAGTGGGCTCGCAGTCATGGTATCACTTACCGCGACCTTCGCGAAGCAAATCCGTGGATACGCAACAAAACACTGCCTAACAAAGACGGCAAGACCTATCAGGTCTATCTGCCGAAGCTCGATAAAAACCGACGCTCAAAGCTCACTCCCGAAGTGTACGACCGTAATTGGGTAATCCCCGCTTCACGCTGAAACATGGCCAAGAAACTACAGAAGACCAACGCAGCGCGCCTGCTTGATCAAGCCCACATACCCTACGAGCTGATACCTTATATCGTGGATCCCGACGATCTTTCGGCCGGGCACATAGCCGAGCAGCTCGGCGAGGATATAAACCGGGTGTTCAAGACACTTGTGCTCGAAGGTGCGGGCGTAGGGCATTTCGTTTGCGTAGTGCCCGGCAACGCGGAGGTCGACCTTAAAAAGGCTGCCCGCGCCGCCGGAGCAAAAAAAGCNGANCTCATCCCTATGAAAGAGCTCTTACCCCTCACCGGCTATATACGCGGGGGGTGCACGGCCATTGGAATGAAGAAACCNTTCCCTACATTTATTCACAGCAGCGCCACTGATTATGATAAGATTTATGTNAGCGCCGGCGTGCGCGGNCTNCAGTTGCTCCTCTCTCCCGACGACTACATAAGATATACAGGCGCTACGGTTGCCGACCTCACACACCAAATCCTATGAACAGTTTCGGCAGGATATTCCGTGTCACCACTTTCGGTGAGTCGCACGGCCCGGCTATCGGAGGGGTGATCGACGGTATGCCCGCCGGCCTTGAAGTCGATTTTGATGCCGTCGACCAGGCCATGGCACGTCGTCGTCCCGGCAGCTCTGCTACTGTCTCGCAGCGCCGCGAACCTGACAAAGTGGAATTTCTGTCCGGAATATACAATGGCGTCACCGCAGGCACCCCTATTGGATTCATAATACGCAACTGCGACCGCCGGCCTGCCGACTACGAAGCAATAGCTGATGCCTTCCGACCCTCGCATGCCGATTTCACATACCACGNGAAATACGGCGGATTCAACGATCCGCACGGCGGNGGCNGNTCGTCGGCACGCGAGACTGCATGCCGCGTGGTGGCCGGAGCTCTCGCCCGTCAGGCACTCGACAGGTTCGGCATCAATATCACCGCACGGATAGCGTGTGTAGGCGATACTCAAGTCGGGAGTGCCGGGCAGATTGACGATATAATCGAGCGCGTAAGAGCCCAAGGCGACACAATAGGCGGCGTTATTGAATGTACCATCAACGGAGCCCCGGCAGGTCTCGGAGAACCCGTATACGGAAAACTAAGCGCACGCCTGGCAGAAGCTATGGTGTCGATCAACGCAGTGAAAGGGATAGAGTTCGGCATGGGATTCGACGGCTGCCGCAAACTCGGATCTGAAGTAGCCGACCGATTTATATTATCCGACTCCGGCGGCATACGCACAACTTCAAACCACTCGGGTGGAATACAGGGAGGCATCAGCAACGGTATGCCGATAGTGATGCGTATCGCATTCAAACCTGCGCCTACGCTTATGCGCGAGATACAGACGTTGGACCGCAACGGTCATACTGTCACGTTGCCTCCACGTGGTCGACACGATGCGTGCGTGCTTCCACGCGCACTGCCTGTGGTCGAGGCCATGGCTGCGTGTGTGATGTTCGACTCGCTACTCCTTAATCGACTGACCCTGCTGTGAGCAATCCTTATTATCTTGATTTCGGTGATTTTCTTTCCCGGCACTTCCCCGGACGCAAGATGCAGAAACTCACCCTCGACGCCCACCTGAGCTGCCCCAACCGCGACGGCACNATCTCNCGCGGCNGGTGCGCATACTGCANTGTCAAATCGTTTGCTCCTGCATANACCNCCGACGCGGAGGCCGACATATCTGCCCAANTCGACCGTGGCCGACAGTTTTTCGCCCGAAAATATCCCGAAATGGGGTATCT
>WFLX010048077.1_pt1 | contig 16980 bp, 6 predicted proteins | sample 4967041 | NCBI WGS metagenome assembly WFLX01 (sample SAMN12857096, study PRJNA449069) | gut metagenome | isolation source: stool from male and female vole | host: Microtus ochrogaster | place: USA:Florida | collected 2017 | reverse complement strand
CCAGAGGGGAGAAGGAGCTGGCCAAAATGCGCGAGGAGTATCTCAAAGCCATCAAGAAGATGAGGCTGACCCGCAAGAACCAGTCGGCCCTCGCTTTCCTCTTCTCTTCCGACAACTTCAACCAGGCCATGAGGCGCATGCGTTACCTCAAGCAGTTCTCCCGCTGGAAAGAGCGCCAGACAGAGGCCATAAACGCCAAGGCCGCCATGTTGCGCGAGCGCTCGGCGCAGCTCTCCGCGGCCCGGTCTGAGTTCAATGTCGCCCTTAAAGGTGAGCAGGAGGCGAAGAGCCGTCTCGAGCAGCAGTCAGCCCGACAGAACCGGCTGATTGCGGACCTGCGCAGCCAAGGGGCCGCTCTCAAAGACCATCTCGCCCGCAAACAGGCCGAGGCCAACATGCTGGGCAGCCGCATAGCCTCCCTCATCGCAGCCGAAGAGAAGGCGGCAGCCGAGGAGAGNGCGCGGCGCGCCGAGGCTGAGAGGAAGAGAAAAGAGCAGGCCGCGCGTGAGCAGGCGGCTCGTGAAGAGGCAGCCCGCAAGGCGGAAGCGGCGCGCCTCGAGGCAGCCCGGAAAGCCGAGGAGGCGAGTAGGGCTGAGGCCGCGCGCAAGGCCGAAGCGGCCCGAAAGGCTGAAGAGGCTGCTAAAAAGGCTGAGGCGGAGCGTCTCGAAGCTCAGAAAAGGGCCAAGGCTAAGGCTGACGCGCAGGCTAAAGCCGAGGCTGAGCGCAAGGCCAAAGCAGCCGAAGAGGCCCGCAGGGCTGCCGATAAAGCCAAGAAAGAGGCCGAAAGGGCTGAGAAAGAGCGTCAGAAAGAGGCTGAGAAGGCCCGCAAAGAGGCCGCTGAAAAGGCTAAGAAAGAGGCCGAAAAGGCAGAGAAAGAGAAAAAACGCACCCACAACGATGCCCGGAGGCGCCATGACAAACCGGCCCCCAAACCGGCGGCATCGCCCGCTCCCAAGCCGACGGCTCCGGCTCCGGCAGCTCCGAAAAGCCCGGCGGGCAATTTCGAGGCCATGCGCGGGTCGCTCCCCCGTCCGGTAGACGGCCATTTCCGCGTGACCAGCCCCTTCGGGCGCCACGCCCTCCCCAATCTGCCCGATGTGGTCTATGACAATCCGGGCATCGACATTGAGGTTGCCCCGGGAGCCACAGCCAAGGCTGTCTACGGAGGCAAGGTGTCCGGTGTCTACGGCGTGGCCGGGTTCGGCACAGTGGTGATTGTCAACCACGGCAATTACTTCACCGTCTACGGCAACCTCTCCGGCTCTTCCGTAAGGACGGGCGACACCGTCAAGGCGGGACAGGCAGTAGGCAAGGCCGCCCCCGACTCCGGCAACAAGAAAGTGGGCTCGCTGCATTTCGAGGTGTGGAAAAACCGTGAGAAACTCAATCCCATGCAATGGATACGCTGACGGACAGCTTTGCCTCAGGGCGCCACGGCGAGTGGACGATAAGCCGCTATGAACCTTCGATGGCCCCGGTCTGGAATGACTTCGTGGGCTCCAAGGCGCGCAACGCCACCTTCCTGTTTGACCGCCGCTATATGGACTACCATTCTGACCGGTTTGAGGACTGCTCCATGATTGCCTCCAAGCGGGGGAAGCTCCTCGCCCTCCTGCCGGCCAATATCACTGCCGACGGCATACTGCACTCGCACCAAGGGCTCACCTACGGAGGGTGGGTCACCGCAGCCGCGCATTTTGACGGCACGGACATGCTCGCTATGTGGAGCGCGTGGCTCGAGGAGTGCCGCAGGGAGGGCATTACGGCGATAGACTATAAACCCCTGCCCTGGATTTTCGCCCGCTACCCTTCGCAAGAAGACCTCTACCTGCTGTTTCGGAGCGGGGCGAAGCTGTCGGAAAGCAACCTTTCGTCGGTCGTGGATCTGCGGGAGCCGCGCGGGTTCAACACCTTGCGGCGCAGGCTCCTGCGCAAAGGATCCGCTCTCGGGTGCGACATTGCCTACACCCGCGACGCCACCCCCTTCTGGGAGATGCTCGCCGAGTGCCTGCGGGAGCGCCATGATGCCGCGCCGGTCCATACCGCCGCGGAGCTGCAGATGCTCATGGATCGGTTTCCCGACAATATCAGAATAGCTGAAATCCGCCTGCGCGGAGAACTGCTCGGAGGGGTGTGCCTTTACATCACCTCCACCGTCACCCATGCCCAGTATATAGCCACTACGGCGCGTGGCAGGGAGCTCAACGCCCTCTCGCCCCTTTTCGAGCGTCTGATGGAGGATGCGGCCGCGCATAGCCGCTATTTTGATTTCGGCACCTCCAACGAAGACCACGGCCGGATGCTCAACGAGGGGCTGCTGCGTCAGAAAGCCTCCTACGGGGCCTCCGGAGTGACCTTCGACCGCTGGTCGCTTCCCCTCTGAGGCGGAGTCAGGGAAACACCCTCAGGGGATGTCATCCTTGAGACTTGAAAATNTNNTGAGATTAGGGNTTGGTCACTCACGGGGNTGNGCATTGAAAATGTNGCGGTTGCGGCGGTAGACCCCCGGGGCCTCNANGGCTCCGAGCAACGTGTAGCGGATAGCGGCTCCTAATGAGCTGCGCCCCGCGCGCCAGGTGCGCCATATCTTCANAGGGATTCTGAGNGGGGAGGTCAGAGGATACATCAGGGCCACCACGCAGCCGCCGGCGCGGAGATTGCCCGGCGTCACCCTCCCCTTTGTCCCTGTCGAGGGGTGCGGGTGGGCGCAGATAGTGGCAGGCACGTACANCACCTCCATNCCNGAGCGTATCGCCGTCCAGAGAATCAGCTCATCCTCCCCGCCGTGGATGGCAGGGGCTCCGACCCCCATCTCGGGGCAGCATCTCAGGCGGCGCGCCGCTTCGCGGCTCATGGTAATCTCGAAACTGGCCACTGAATATCCCTTTGGCAAGCGGCTCCCGAGCGATGTCTCCTCAGCAGGAAACCGCGCAGGGTCGCCGTGGTCTGAGCGGAACGTGATGACCTCAGCGCCGGGATGGCGCGCGTAGGCCTCGCGGATGAGGCCGGGCGCCTCGGGGTATAGTATAAGGTCGTCGTCAGCGAAGACCGTTATGTCGGCATNGCAATGGCGCAGGGCATTGTTGCGGTTGTTGGATATACCCTTGGATTCTGTGGGCGCTATCAGCACGTCCGGGCGCTCTAAGCGCGGNGGGAGGGNNATTTGCTGAGGATTCTGCCACGACACCACATACCTCACNCCCGGNGCTTCCNCCGGGAGCATCCGGGCCACCCTCTNAAGTCCCTCCCTGCCGTATGTCACCACTGCGTAATCTATCGTCATCATGCTCCTGCGGCCCTCCATGCCTCTTCAAAACGGTCTGCCACGACGCGCACGTCATTGTGGCGCCTGACGAACTCCGGCCCCTCGGCGCGGAGTGCCCGCACCCTCTCCGGATTTTCCACCAGCCCGCGCAGTGTGGCCACTATGCTGGCATAATCGGGGAGGACGTTGACAGCAGGGCCACCCTCCGGGGAGCCTATGAACTCATAATATTCCGGCTCGGCGCCCGTCACGGCCACCTTGCCCATCGCCATAGCCTGGAGAGCGTTAGTGGCCGGAGTGTATGAATAAATCTGGTCCAGGACAATATCGGCCTCCCCGAGGCGGCGCAGATATTCGGGGAGCGGCAGATTCTCGGCCACGGTCACCTCCACCCGTCCGGGCATCTCCTCCTCTATGGCCCGGGCGGCGCGGATAAGGATGTCGGTGCCCTTGTACAGGTTGTAGTCGGCCTTGCGGCCTATGAAAATTCTGACGGGAGCCTCTGCTGAGAGGGATTCCGGCGGGGCCACCTTGGGCAGGCGGGAGAAATCGACCGGTATCCCGACGTATGCCAGCTTATCCTCTTTGACGCACCGGGCTGCCGCGACATGATACTCATAGAGGGCCGTCATCACCATGTCGGCTGAAGAGAGCACGTAGTCGCAATGGGCCAGCATCTCGGGCGTGGTCCATGCCTGTTCGGTACGGGGCTCCTCCAAGGCGAGAGGGGCNGGGGCATGGCCGATGCGGAACTCGCTGTAACGGAACGTGTCCCCCTCTGCAAGGAGGCGCACCATATTTGCATCCAGGCTTGCGAAGGTGAGGCACACGAGCCGGTTATAGCGGCGCAGGCGGTCGAAGATCCGGCGCACCTTGGCCGGGCGCAGGCTCAGGAAAAGGGGGCTCATCACCTGCACCACATCATACCCCTTCCATTTCCTCATAGCGCGCATCACGTCCAGGGTATATCGCAGCGTCCCTGCGGCCCCGGGGCGGCGCGCCAGGAGCATATCGCACGCGGTGTCCATATACCGGCCTCCGTCGCTGACAAGCGTCACCTCATGGCCCCGGCGCCGCAGCTCGGCGCAGAGGCATCCGTGGAAGTTTGAGAAATCGCCTATCATCAATATTTTCATGACTGCAAATATAATGAATAATAATGGTTATATGTGGAAAAATATAGCTAACTTTGCAATTTATTCGGCCGAGGTGTTTCCGGGCCGATAGGGGAACAGGGAGTCCAAGGATGTGGGACTAACCTTACATGTGAGTATATTGTATTATAAGTGAATGATTTATAAAACATTATGGCTAAAAAACGATTTTATTGTTTTTCTTCCATAACCCTGGCGGCGGCGTGCGCCCTTTTCTATGGCTGCGCCGCCAAGGACTCCGGTGGAAAAGGAGCAGGCGACTTTTCGCAGCTGATAGACAAATCGCTGCAGCTGCCTGACTCGATTTTCCAGTCGGTGGAGATGGAAGACTTGCTTGATGACAAGGTGTACATCAAGCTGGCAAGCGAGGGATGGTCTCCTCAGGAGATAGTCCCCATCATGCAGACAGCCCTGGCCGACAAGAAGGCGGCCAAGAAGAAGATGGGCTATGGCGAATACAAGAAGCAGTGGCTTCCCGCCTACGGACGTTCAGGGAGCAATGACTCGCTGTTTACGTTCATTGACACTACCTACACTGCGGAGATGCGCAAGAGCGTGAAGCAGAAGGTGCCCGCAGCGCAGCTCAATGCCTATTATCCGCCCGAGGAGTATGTTGAGCCCAAATATCGCACGAGCCGCACTCCCGGCTTCTTCCGCGAGCCCCTTTTCAAGCCAAGCTGCGGACGCATCAGCTGGATGACGCTCCACCCCGAGGATCCTGACAAATTCTATGTCAGCCCGGACGGCTGCGGCATATTCAGCACCAATGACTGCGGCAAGACCTGGGATTGCATCACCGACCGAATCCCCGACCGCGAGAACCGCTCGACCTGCGTGGGCTACGCCATACCTGTTGACCCGGACGACTGGAATCACCTCTGGGCTTTCATGGACCATAATTCAGTCTACGAGACCAAGGATGGAGGCCAGACCTGGGCACGTGTGCAGGGAGCCACGCACAAGGGCTTCAAGCGCGGCGACTGCTTCCGCGATGCAAACGGCAAGCTGTGGTTCTTGGGATGCACCAACGGCGGATGGAACAGCAAGGTGTGGCTGAGCGAGGACATGTGCAAGACCTGGATACAGATTGATGTCTCGACCAACTGGAGAGAGAAGAACCCCGAGACCGGAGCCTCCGGCCTGTGGTTCCAGTATCTCGTGCAGCATCCCACCAACAAGAACAGGATTCTGCTTCCCACCTCGCGCCAGATAATGTATATTGACCTGGACAAGATTCAGAAAGACAAATTCGGCTACCTGTTCGCATACGCCGTTGCGCGTATGAACTTCACTGTATGGGGCACGGAGGGCCCTAATGTCGGCCAGCCGCGCAAGGCCACCGGTTTCGCGGGCGACAAGGGCGCCAATGCCAGTGCCGAATACTTGTTCCCCTGCCCCGCTACACAGCCGGGCGACCTTCAGATTAACCCCAACAATCCCAACCAGTGGTTTTTTGCCACAGGCGGCTATGTGGCAGGAGGCGAATATACGGCCTGCTACCGCTCGGATGACGGAGGGCGCAACTGGACGACCATGCAGGATGTGGCTTACGGCATCGGCACGGGCAACCTCTTCGGCCACGAGATAGCCGGCTCATGGCTGGGCGGTTTCGGCGTAGACTGGGCAGAGCCCAACCGCCTCTATTCCTGCGCCCTGAGCTCGGGCAGCTCGACCGACGGCGGTCGCACCTGGACCACTTTGCACTGGGCCAACTCGCTGAGGTGGCACGACATGAACGGCAACTTCACGACAGCCCCGGCTGCCAACCACAACTCTGACAGCCATTTCATACGCACCCACAAGACGGGCCGCGTCTTCCGAGGAGCCGATGTGGGCCTGCTGCTGATGCAGCCCCATGACATCCCCGAGTCAAAGGCGCTCCCGCACACTGACTGGACAACGTGGCAGCACATATCGGGCGATATGGGCCAGAACCTTTTCTACCATATAGCTGTCAATGAGTTCGGCGACCAGACATACTTCGGCAATACCCAGGACAACGATGGACAGACCTACCGCTATGGTCGCTGGGCAAGGGCCATCGGCTATGAGGGATGCGAATCCTTCCTAAACCCCTATACCGGCACGTGCTACGTATCGGGCGGCGCGGGAGCCTATGGCTTTGACCCGGAGCATCTGCCTGTCAACTCATGGTGGAACGCCAAGACCAAGGCCGATGTCGTCTCCGGATCGTGGTACATCACCCGCACCGGCGTGGCCGGCAGGTCGCTGATGCGTGTTGACGACCTCGGATATACAACTGTGAATCTCGAGCCCAATGTCGGCGCGGCCATCGGATGGCAGAATAAGTTCGGCCTCTGCCGCGACAAAGGCATCTCGACTATCTACGTCATCACCAATGCCAACCAGCTCAAGAAGTCGACTGACAACGGCGATACCTTTGAGACGGTCATCAACCCCACCACCGGCAACCCGGCAACATTCCCCAGCGCAGTATTGGCAACCGACCCCGACAACAGCGATGTCATCTACTTGGGCTATACGGGCTACGTCAACCGCTACACCATCTCAACAGGACAAGTGGAGCGCATAGGCGGAAACACGCTCCCCAACGTAGAGTGCTCGCGACTCTTCTATCATGAGGGTTCGGGCGACCTTTACTTCCTGCATGCCGGAAGCGCCGGCATCTACCTGCTCGAGTGTCAGGACAAGAAGACCGGCACATACGACAACGGCGGCTGGAAATACTGGACGCGCGGCTACAACAGCGGCAAGTTCGGCTCAGCCGAAATCAACTATACCACCCAGGAGATGGTCATCGCAGACTACGGCCGCTCAGTATGGGCCGCTGACCTGCAGAACCCCGCCGACCGCTTCTTTGACAACGGCTTCGCCCTCAAGGAGTACTCACACAAGGCCGGGCGCCGCACAGTCGGCATCGACACCAACTGGGAGATTCCCCTATATTACTACTATAAATGGACTGTCAACGGCGAGGAGGTCAACAACCCCTACCAATATCTGCAGTATGACCTCAATCCCGGCGACCATGTGCAGCTCGAGCTGACACTGCGCGAGTCGCCCGATGTCAAGACCCTCTCGGCAGTCTACACCATTCCCGGNGCNCAGGAGATGGNCTTNGCGGAAGAGGATGAAGATCCCGCNCAGGCTGCAGGGNCCCGCGGCGTGCGCCGCGCCCCCTCGCTCGACCAGGATCTGCCCCTGATAAGCGAGCCGGGCATGGCCATATCCTCAAACGGCAAGGGCCGTCTTGACATAGGATATATCGACTACTACTTCGGAGACTTCACAGTCGACATGTGGGTATGCCCCCTGAGCAACGGCGACATCATCGGCAACAAAGCCAACTACGGCCATCCCAAGGGATGGGAGCTGTCGGTTGTCAACGGCAACCTGAAATTTGACTATTCCCCCTCGCAGGTGTTCCCGCAGCCTTACTATGAGACTACAATTCCTCAGAACTACGCCATCACCGCCCCGATTGAGCTCGGCAAATGGAGTCATGTGGCCTTAGTGCATGAGCGCTACGGCAATGTGGCCCTCTATGTCAACGGCGTGCAGGTGGCCTCCGCTCCGCGCGAGCGCCCCGAGCATACCCTGAACAGCAGCATGATCACCTCGCTCTTTGCCGACGGCATCGAGCGCAACGCCCTCGCCGGAACAGTGGATGAGCTGAAAATCTGGAGCAGGGCCCTGACCCCGAATGAAATCCGCGAGGAGATGCACTCCACCAACCTGGAGAACAAGGATGGCATGGTAGTGTATTACAACTTCAACCGAGGCTCGCTCGATGGCGATATGGAGACCTTCACCTGCCGTCCCATCAAGAACAGGGTGCGCGCCGAGGTGACCTACAACCTGATGAACGCTCCGGTCTGCGCCCGCTATGTGGATGTGCCCGGCAGCGGCGTCTTCGAGTTTGCAACGTCCAAGGCAGATGCCGAGGGCAACGTCACGCAGGTGCCTATCCTTAACATTCAGCGTCCCTCTGCCGAGAGCGCCCCTGCGGGCGCACCGCAGAAGAAAGCCGCTCAGAGCCTCTCGGGCGACTTGGGCGTGTATGTGTTTGATGCCGCACAGTGGCAGAACGAGGAGGACAACCTCGACACCGACTTCGTGGACTACTATCCCGCCGGCTACCTTATCCACGCCTTCGACGGGGCTGCGCTTGATGACAAGACCCTGGAATACCACTTCCATCCCATTGAGGGCGAGTTTGAGGCCGGACGCGAATACCGCGTTTACGTGGCCGACACCCGCACCGAGAAGCAGGCCTGGGACATCAAGGGCAACGCCCGGTATGACGAGCAGGCCGGCACTGTCTGCCTCAGCGGCGTCACCGGCAAGGATATACTCGACAAGAAGATTCTCATCGTGGCCACCAAGCCCGGCATCGAACTCGAAATCGCCGGGGTAGGCTCCGACGGCATACTGAACATTTATGATGAGGATGCCACGACTTTTGCTGTGAAAGCATCCACTGTCTCCGGCTTTGAAATTCCCGAGAAGCTCTATGAGCTCGAGTCTGACGGCATCCTGCAGGCCGGCGGCCTCTACTTTGAGTTTGACGAGGAAGCGAACAAATATGTCGCTCACGGCCAGGTGCGTCTCGACCTGTCGAAGCTCGAGAACTTCAACAGCAGCGTGCGCACCACCCTGCGGAGCAACGATAATCCCATCGAGGAGGTCGTAGGCGGCCAGTCCGTAAGGCGTCCCTCGCTGATACCAAGGAATCTTGAGATCCGCAACCGCATCGCCCCCAAGACTTTCGGCAACGCCCTCAAGCTCGACAAGGCGAATGCGCGGATGGGCGGGCTGTACACCTTCTCAGGCTTCAAGGGCAAGAGTGAGATGACCTTCATGACCTGGGTGCGCGTTGACGATGCCGCCTGCCTGAGCAAGTCAGACCTGAACTTAGTCACCCTGCGCGATGCAAGCAACAAGCTCACGGGCCTCGTGCTCCGCAACGGCCAGCCGCGCATGCAGCTGCCTAACGACGGATGCAGCTCCAACGCTTCGGTAGCGCTTACCGCCGATGACCTTGGCAAATGGGTTCATCTGGCCATGACTGTGAAGGACCATTCGGTCAAGTTCTATAAGAACGGCTTTGAATTCTCGTTCACCAATCCCAACTGGAACGCGCCGACCTTCGCTACGGAAGCCCTCGGCCCCCTCTGCCTCGGCAAGAATTCAGCCTACTCTGTCGAAAGCGACAATAACGACATGTTCAGCGGCGCCTTTGACCAGGTAGGCGTATGGAGCCGCGCCCTGTCGCAGGAAGAGATTTTGAAATACATGAACAGCACCCCGTCGCTGGGCGATGAGGGACTCTTGGCCTACGTAAATATGGACTACGTTGACAGCGACGGCGTGCGCCGTGAGCTGGTCAGCAACTCCGAAATCATGACCTTCGCGGGCGAGGAGGCTACGGCTGAGTTTGAGGAGGTGACACCCCTGCCGAGCAACCCGCGCATGGGCAGCATGGCCTCAGCTGCTGAGTCGCCCCTGACGCTGAGCAATGCCTCAGGCGCTGTCACCGGATGGGTGAACACCTTCCGCGGCACTCCCTATTGCTATCTGAATCATGACTTCCAGACCTATTCGGCCCATTCGGAGGATTTCTATTCCGTAGCGTTTGACAAGCAGCAGATAAGCGCCGGCAGCGGAGCTGTCACGCTCGTCTACCGCGACAGGGGCATCCGCAAGGATGACCCGATGGCTGTGGCCCTGCGCCGCACCGGCTCGCTCGACCATCTCGCCGGATTTATCCATGCGTCCAATGTCGAGGATGGCGTGGCCTCCTTCGAGGTGCCTGCATCCTATCTCGGCTCAGCTGCCGAGGTGATGTTCTTCAACTTCCCCGATGAGATGAATAATCTCGGAGCGCAGTATGCCGGCCGTCTCCAGCTGATGTTCGACCGCTCGATAGCCTCTGACTTAGGCCTGTCGGCAGACTCAATCCCGACTCTGGTGCTGCCGGAGAATGTGGACGAGATTTCAATCGTGTCTGACGTGCTCCTGCTCCCCCGCAACTACGATAAGAAGACCCGCATGGTGGTCAATGAGACCAATTATGCGGCCATCACGCGCGATGACGCGCAGACTGCCGAGATGGACTACTCGAAGCCCGAGAACCGCTACAAGGTGAAACTCAACCTTGACAAGGTGGACAAGTTCGGCATCAATGACCTGACCATCAATGCCGAGGGCGCCGAGGCCAACGAGCTGAAGCTGCAGTTCTCGTTTGAGCCCGTTGTAGAGCTGTCGCTCACCAACGGCGAGATGCGCGAGAACAATGACCCGACCGTGGAGGGGGCTACCAACTCTATCCATTGCTCCACACCCCTCGCTACCCTTGAGATTGACGCCGAGCTGAAGCAGGGCATGCTCCCCGATGGAGAGCCTGTGCAATTAGAGGTAATCACCGACCTGAAACATGGCATGAGCATCGGCAACGGCTCGCTGCTGCGCAGCGATGACGTGACAATAAAGGATCTGGCGCACCATCAGTCGCCCGCCGGAGCTGCCATCCATGAGGGATGGAACTTCATCGGCAACCCCTACCTGTCAAACGTCAACCTGACCAACAGCGCCAATGTGGAGTATGATGCCGACAAGGTCACTAAGTTCCTCTATCAGCGCAATCCTGTCACCGGCAACTATGAGGTGCATGACATGACGCAGTATGAGGCTGAGCACAAGATACAGCCTTTCCAGCCCTACTTCGTGCAGACCATGGCCGATGACGCCGCCTTCACTGTGACCTCGGACGCCAAGGATGGCAAGCTGAACAAGGGGGCAAGCGTGTACGCCCTGACCGAGACGAGGCGCATGACTCTTGAGCTGCTGCGCGGCGATGAGGTTTATGACCGCGTAGTGGCAATCTTTGATGAGGGGGCGAGCAACGAGTTCGTGCCTAACGAGGATGCAGCCAAGCTGTGGAACATGACGGGCACTTCGCCCGAGCTGTACGCCCTCACTGAGGAGGGCCATGCGGCTGCGGTCAACGCCACCAACTCCGGCACGATGCTCATAGGTGTCAACAGCACGGCGGCTGAGACCCTCAAGCTCCGCCTGGGCAACACCAGCGGCATGGACAAGGACAAGATNACGGTCACCGACAATCTCACCGGCCAGACGTGGACAGCCTACGTCGACGGCGANGACTTTGAGCTGANCGCCGAGTTTGCTGTCGAAGCCCCTGCCGCACCCGCCCGCAAGAGCGCCGGCAAGCGTCGCGCTCCGGCAGCCGGCGAGCCCCGCTTCACTGTATTGTCGCAGCCGATTGTCACCGGCGCCGACAAAGTGGCGACTCCCGCATACAAGGTGGTCACCACCGCAGAGAACTGCGTGATATCGGGCCTGCAGGGAGATGCCCTGGTGCGCATCTTCAAGCCTAACGGCCTGAATGTCGTCACNGTCCGCACTCCCGACAGCGAGCTTGAGGTGGCCCTNGAGCAGGGTGTGTATGTCGTTGTCATCACCGAGGACGGCCATGAGTACACCACCAAAATCGCCGTTGGCTCCTAACAGTAATTTTTAACCTACCATCGAGTAAAAACAATGAGAATACCCAAATATAAAACTCTGATGGCCACGCTCCTTGCGGCAATAGCAATATTGCCGCAGGGGGTGTCGGCCCAAAAGATCAAGATTCTCGATATATCGGGGGGCGGCACAACGGGCATGATCAGGGCTGAACTGGCCGATATGCCCGAGGGGCGCGCGATCAAGAAGATTGTGACGCGCCGCTACCAGATGTCGACGGGCGCGGAGTTTCCCAAAGAGGACTCCTACCAGATCTTCGGCAACAAGTATATAATGGCCGACCTGGACTTCGCTGAGGGCGACGACTATTTCTATCGCCTCGAGGTGACGCTTGATGACGACACGCACCTTCAGACCGACATGTATAATGTCGGGTACACCCAGGGGGCCGTCTGGGCGGATGACATTGCCAAGGAGTTTGCCAACAGCACCAATCCTGACGGCGACTTCACCTGGTTCTCCAACCCCAGGCCCTGGACCGGTGTCAACCACACCCCGATCACCCCGGCCGACCCCAACGGGCGCCCGCTGCAGATCCACCGCAACTACACCTACCCGCACGGCATGTCGCTGCGCGCTACTGCCAACGGCACCCAGAACGCCACACTGAACGTGCAGCAGCGCAATGAGCATAACGCCAACTTCACCTCAGTGCGCTTCACATTCGGACTCCAGGCCTTCAATGTCTCGGGCGGAAATTCGACCGGCAACTGCCGTGTGATATTCAGTGTGAACGGCGCCGAAACCGGGTGGAAAGGCNATANGAANGCTGTCACCAATGCCGGCAACCCCTACTNNTTNGATGNTACACAAGCCAACAACGCCATCAACACCATCGGCCTGCAGGCCAATTCCGGCGGNGTCGACAACATCGCAGTGCTTGGCGCCTTGCGCCTGTACTATCCCGTGCCGGCAAATGCGAAAACCGCGCAGAGCATCGTGTTTGAGACCCAAGGGGGCAAAATCCTCCCCGATGACCCCGACATAGAGCTCAGCGCATACGCCACGGGCAATACCCCGGTGTATTACGCCATTCTGCAGGGAGCGGATGTCGCCGAGCTCGACGGCAATGTCCTGCGCCCGATGCGCGACAAGACCGGCGAGGTCGTGGTCGAGGCCTTCACTTTCGGTGATGACAATTTCGGCCCGGCANCCTCNANGCAGACATGGAGNNTCAAGTTCGGCCCGNCGGTAGACTACCTCGANATCCGTGACGAGGGCGGGCAGAAGATGATGTATGTCTATGCCGACACTGACCGCAAGACCTTAGAGTCGCTGACAGTCAAAATCTACGGCGACCACCGCGTGAGAAGCGTAGCCCGCACGATCGCTTTCGACTCGAGCACCCTGCCGAATTACGCCACTCACGTTAAGAATGTGTATGCATTGCCTCTGGGCAACCTGGACACCGCGACGCCCATCTATTCGATCTCGTATAATTTCGCCGGAGACCCGGTGGTCAACGGCCCGGTCATGGAGGGGCGCGAGGAGGTCTACTATCTCAAGGCAAGCGATGTGAATCTGTCAAAGGGCACATACGGCANCGCCTCTTNCAATGAGAAAAATGGCTATANCCTNGGCAAGGGNGCATACCAATCNGCNGCCTCGCTCCCCGNGGGGAGCGCCATGGAGACCAAGGCGGCTGTCATAGACCTGTCGCTGTTCAGCCGCTTCGCCGCCGATGTCAGCGGCCACCAGAATGAGAACAACAGCATACCGGGCAATCTGTCGTTCGCCCTGTTTAACGGCGTGTCTACGGCATATCTCAACACCGGCTCTATCGGCTTCTCCGATACCCGCTCATGGGACTTCCCGCTGCGTGCCGCCGAGAAGGGCAAAACTGTGAAGGTGACCTGCAGCGGCGGTTTCTTCGGCGTGGGCGCCGTCGGCTCCCCCCGCCTCTATTACAAGGATGCTACCGGAAAGGAGGCTCAGGAAATCCTCATGGAGCCCGAGCATCACATCTCTAATTTCCGACCCTTTGATGAGCCCCTGCGGGCCCGCACTTCAGCCGGGCTGCCTCTGTTCTATACCATAAAGTCAGGCGAGGAATATGCTGCCATTGTCAATGACACTATCCTCTCAGTGAGAAAGCTCCCCGAAGTGGAGAGCCAGATTGTCATTGAGGCATACTCGCCCGGTGACAAGTACAATCTGCCGGCGCCGGCCTTCGTATCGACTTACTATCTTAACCCCAGCCTTATCATCAGGAAAGGGGAAGTGGCCGAGCTGGAGCCGGGCGCGCACATAGGCGATATGGTGATCTTCGGTGATGCGGCCTCCTGCGGGCAGGCCATTGTGAAGGAGGGAGTGGTGCATGTCGACAAGATGACGCTGCGCTACACCTTTGTGCCCGGCGAATGGACAAGCATAGCCTTCCCCGCTGACCTGGATTTAAGCGCGGTCAGCGACCTCGGCGCCAAGGGCTTCTCTTACGCCACTGAGGAGGGGACCGCAGGCACATATCTGCTGCGCGCCTACGACGCGCAGGCGCGTGCCNCCGATCCTGAGGCCGACCCNTGGNCNGCTCCCTCGCTGCCGCATGTGGAGGGGCTCAAGGGCTATATGATGAAGCTGGAGTCAGCCGACGCGGCTCCCGTGGAAATAGCCTTCACCATGCGCAACATGGCCCTGGACTTCCATAATCATCTGCAGGCCATGAATCTGACTGTAGACCTGTCGCAGTGCGAGCCTGAATCGCGCCACACGGTGTTCGTGCGTCCGACCAACGTGAAGGGCAACACCCTGCGCGTGGATATGCGCTACGTGCCGACGGCTGACTACAGCATGCACGTCAACCATACAAAGGCCCTGGAGAGCATGCGCGTGACTTTCGCGCAAGACCGCAGNTCAATGCGTCTGACGCTCCCCGACCAGAGTCCGGCGCGCGTGATCTTCTATGACAAGAAAGGCAAAAAGGTAGTGAAGGCCGTTAACTATGTGTCGCCGATGAGCATCAACATCGCNGACATGAANCACGGCCAGTACCGCATGGTAGTGTTCTATGGCCCGGCGGCCATAGAGCGCATGATAGAACTGTAAGGTCTCTTCCCGGACAAAATTATCAGACCCCGTTTCATAAATTTATGAAACGGGGTCTGATAATTTTGTCATTCTGCACAGAATGGCTAAATCATGCCGTGACTCCTTCTCGCTCAGCACGAGCGGAGTCCTTTGACATGACCAATACATGAAAANTANATNNNTAANTCNCTAACACTGTACATAGTTAGGCGCGACTACGTTATTTGTGGCCACCCCTAACCGTTAATTTTTGACATGAAATGACATGAACTTACCCCCATGCAGGGATATAAGCAATATCCCTCCGGTTCGTTCCTTCTGGAGTGCCAACCTTAATCAATCCTCGTTNAAGNGTTTCCTTNATNACCCCGGAGATAGCNGTGTAATTCTTTTCGGGCACACCCATGCGTTCACGGAACGATTTATTTGTCAACATCTCGTTTGACAAATATTTCAAACAAGCGTGTTGATAACAGGCTTGTATCCGTTCTTCTTTGGTTGTATCTCCCCATGTTTTATACTCCGATANTATTATCGTTGTACGAATATCAGAAACCCGATATTTGATTGCAGGTAACTGATATTCCTCGATAGAGGCGAGNGCCTTGTCCATTCCACTTCCTTTCTCTTCGCAATATCCCATTCTACGCATGATGTCGGCAAGCTCTTCATTGCGCGATTGGTATTCGTCAATGAAGCGGTCGGTACTAATCAGAGGTTGTCCGGGTGAAGATATTTCTACTCGGTCTGAATAAATCTCTATCATGGGAAAACCAAGTTGTGAAAAATCCTGGTGGATTATCATGTTGGCGGTNATNTCCCTTATGGCTCGTTCGGGGTACATTCTTACATCTTTACGCAATGCACGTCCGATTTCTTCATTTGAAGGCAGTTGTCCATTAACCCAATCAAGCAAATTCACAAAGCACACGGCATAGCCCTGCTCGAAAATCTGCTCGCGTATCGTTTCCACTTTATTTTTACCACGGTAAACAATCACTCTGACTGCCTTACGATAAAGATTCTCAAAATCTCGCAGGTTCTTAGCCAATAATATTGCACCTAGTTCAGTTATGCAATATTCTTCATTTATTACCTTCACGAAGTGTTCGGAAATAAACCTGTTAATAATGCCTTCACTATTTTGTGGCATGGGGAGACCGAGACGGTCAAAATAGGCTTCAGCACTCAGAAGGCTAACAACCTCATTGACATCAGAACAAACTTTAGCTATTGATTTGTCTACGGGTCGTTCACTGTGGAGTCTCCACAACTTCTTCTCTTTTTCAGGATAGTTGAGTAATTTCTTCGTCAACGACCCGACCCGTACATATGCGGCATTAAGAAAGGTTACTGGTCTATCCATAGCTGAGGGGATTTTGTAGATTGAAATGTGCTTGCCATCTGCCTCAAATTCATAGCACTCTATATCAATCCTCGGATTGAGTCGATTTAACAACCACATTTCAAGCTCCTCTCCGCCTTTCTTGTGTTGCTTTGCTTTGAAAGTAGTGCCTATCACTTGATGAGTATTATCCTCCACTCCGAAAACTAAATAACCAAATGGCTCGTTCAACAGCGCAGCGCTATTTGCCAGAGCAGAAATTCGCTCTCCGATTTCTTCGGGAGAGTGAAAATTATGCTTGAACTCTACCCATTCAGTTTCCTTAGGTAGAGCAGTCAATCTGTTAAGTGTAGATGTTAATTTTGCTACTTTCATATTGCAAAGTTACGAATTTATAGCGAGGTATGCACTGGAATCCAGATATTTTGGGTAACTTTGCTGTCGGTAATTATTAAATTTGCATGTAGGTAGTTGCCCGAATCAGATTTATGAGCCCTATTACGGTTATCATCCCCGTCTACAACCGCGAGAAGCTGCTCGCGCGCTGTCTTGACAGCATTGCCGCGCAGGACTACCGTCCTGTGCGTGTCATAGTGGTCGATAACGCGTCGGAGGACGGGAGCCGGGGCGTGGCCGAGGAGTGGGGGGGCACGCACCGGGCA
>WFLX010013752.1_pt1 | contig 16998 bp, 10 predicted proteins | sample 4967041 | NCBI WGS metagenome assembly WFLX01 (sample SAMN12857096, study PRJNA449069) | gut metagenome | isolation source: stool from male and female vole | host: Microtus ochrogaster | place: USA:Florida | collected 2017 | reverse complement strand
CGGGGCTCAGAGGCACGGCCATCTCGATATGGTCGATTTCCCATTCGGCCCAGGCGCCACGATACATCCAGATGTCGCATTTCTTCATCCATTCCTCTTCTTTAAGCTCATCAATGGCAGCGAGCACAGCGTCGAGACATACCCTGTGTGTGCCGTGAGGGTCCGCAAGGTCACCGGCCACGAACATCTCATCCGGTTTGACCTCCATCAGCAGTTTTTTCACGATATCCACATCGGCCTGGCTGAGANCACCTTTCTTTATGGTNCCNGNCTCNTAGNACGGCAGCTGCAGGAAGTGGACGTGGTCGGCCGGTATGCCCATATAGTTGCAGGCTGTGAGGGCTTCGCACTGGCGGATTATCGTCTTGAGGGCACGTATGTCTGTGCTGTCAATGTCACCGGCCTTCTTAGAAGCTATGTATTCATGTATGCCATCGCTCAGGGCCTGGTATTTATCATTGTCAAAGCCGAATTTGCGTGACATCCTGTCCATCACCATCACATAACGGATCATATCTTCGTCACCTACTGCGATGTTACCGGAGGTCTCGTAAGCCGTGTGTACGTCATGCCCCTGATCGACAAGNCGCNTTACCNTACCGCCCATCGANATCACATCNTCGTCGGNGTGGGGCGAGAATACGNTTATGCGCTTGGGGNAGGGCNNCGACCGNTCGGGACGCACGCTGTCGNCAGCNCCCGGCTTGCCTCCGGGCCATCCNGTGATGGTGTGCTGCAGGTCGTTGAATATCTTTATGTTTACATTGTAGGCTGAGCCGTAGAGAGCGAGAAGTTCGCCCAAACCCCAGTCGTTGTAGTCTTTATCGGTCAGCTTAAGTATCGGTTTCTTGGTCATCATGCAGAGCCATACGATAGCCCTGCGGATAAGTTTGTCGTCCCATTCGCATGATGTCACGAGCCACGGACGGCTGATACGTGTAAGATCGTCGGCGGCCGCAAGATCGATCACAATGGTGGCATGGGTGTGTTGTTGCAGATATGAGCTGGGCATTGATTCGCTCACCGGCCCCTCGACAGTCTGCTCTATCACCCGGCAGTAATTCTCGCCCCATGCCATGCACGTGATATGGCGTGCCCGCATCAGGTTGCTCAGGCCGAGGGTGACGGCGGTCTGCGGCACATCGTCGCATTTGTAATCGCTGGCCACGCGGTGGCGTGTTTCATTACCGAGCATCACCAGACGGCATCCGCTGCCCGGCTTAGAGCCCGGCTCGTTGAAAGCGAGCGAGCCGGGCTGTCCGATCTCGCACACTACCAGATCGATGCCACCGGCGCGCTCGATCTTCTGCTCGTATTTCTTGGTGGCCCGGTAGATGTCGTCGCGCTCCACGGTGGTATCCATCGTGTGGATGTTTTCTTCGGGTATGTCGAGATGTCTCAGCAGCACGTTATGCAGACGCCCGAATGTGCTGGGGCCATCGGGCAGCAANGGATAAAANTCNCANAGGTTGAATACCATNACNTTNCGGAANCTCACCTCGCCNTTGCGATACATATCNATCAGACATTCATATACGGGATGNGTGGCGTTNCCGGCTCCGAGGGCCAGNACGCATTTNCCNTTTACCTCAACCGTNTGNTTGATTATNTCGGCTATACGNTGNGCNTCGGCACGCGCACCGTCGCCCGGTGTCTCGAATATCTCAAGATATACATTCTCATCGCGGCATAAGGCTACTTTTTCAAGTTCGTTCTTAGGCGAATANTATTTTTTNGGTATCCGGTCAAGCTTGATGTTGCGGCTAAGATTATATTTCATCGCTATATTAGTTTATCATGATTTCTTGATATTGTACTCTGATGCATCGTGGCATCAGGCAATGATGTGATATAAACACCAATCATCCACACAAAGTTAAAAAAATATTTGTTCGGTTGTTATTTATTTTAGATGTTGTCAACAATATTTTAGTTATTTTTACAGTTGGTGATTGCGTGGGCCTAAGATTGCAATCCGCCGTTAATAAAATCTCACTGAATGATGTGTCATCCTGCTACCCTTACAGGGTGAATTATGCGATATAAAAGTGAATCATGCGATATAAAATATGTGTATAATAATAGGGCGGATACCCGGTCAATCACGTGTCGCACGGATGTGTTCATCCAGCGGCAGCCCTTTACTGGAGCGGATTCAGGGGGTGATGGGATGCTGTGAATGTCTATTATTCATAAAGAATGTTAACAAAAATAATTTTTTAAAAAAATAGTAATCCAAACCCTTTGAAATTCAATAAAAATACCGACCTTTGCACTGGAAATAACATAAATCAACATACAAAAATGACAAAAGCTGATATCGTTAACGAAATTTATAAGGCTACCGGCTATGACAAGGCTGAAGTGCTGAATATCGTAGAAAAGCTGATGGTAGTAATCAAGGATTCACTCGCCAATGGCGAAAACGTGTATCTTCGCGGCTTCGGAAGCTTCATCATCAAGACACGCGCCCAGAAAGTAGCACGTAACATATCCAAAGGTGAGACTGTAATTGTGCCCGAGCACAATATCCCGGCCTTCAAGCCCTCAGACAGCTTCACTGAAATGATAAAATAATCCGTATATTGCTAACGCATAAATCGGCGCAGCTTCGGCAATATGCCGGCTGTGCCGATTTTTTATTTACAGTGATACGCATAAGTTTAACCATTCATATTTATTGACATGAAACATACCATACTTGTCACCGGAGGCACAGGCTTTATCGGGTCGCACACCACCGTAGAGCTCATCAACGCAGGCTATGATGTGGTGATCGTTGACAATCTCAGTAATTCAAAGCCCGACGTGATCGACGGCATCGAGAAAATCACCGGCGTGCGTCCGGCATTCATTGAGGCGGATTGCTGCGATATGCAGGCCATGGAGAAGGTATTCTCACAGTATCCGATTGACGGCATCATACATTTCGCGGCCAGCAAAGCCGTAGGCGAAAGCGTTGAGAAGCNACTGNTCTATTACCGCAACAATATCCTGTCTCTTGTCAATCTGNTTGNGCTTATGCCCCGCCACAATGTAAAGGGTATCATATTCTCATCAAGCTGCACCGTATACGGACAGCCCGATCCCGAAAATCTTCCCGTCACCGAAGAGGCTCCCATCAAGCCGGCTGAGAGCCCGTACGGCAACACCAAGCAGATAAATGAAGAGATAATCCGTGACGACATCAACAGCGGAGCCCCGATCAAGGCTATCCTGCTGAGATATTTCAATCCCATCGGATCGCATCCGACAGCGATAATCGGTGAGCTGCCTAACGGTGTGCCGATGAACCTCATTCCTTTCGTAACACAGACAGCAGCCGGTATCCGCGAGCAGCTCAAGGTATTCGGTAATGACTACGACACCCCCGACGGCACATGTATCCGTGATTATATATATGTGGTAGACCTCGCAAAGGCTCACGTGAAGGCTATGCAGCGTGTGCTTGACACCGACAGCCCCAAGCTTGAGGTATTTAATGTAGGCACAGGCCGCGGCGTAAGCACAAAGGAGGTGATCGACGCATTCGAGAGAGCCACAGGTGTCAAGCTCAACTGGTGTTATGCCGACCGCCGTACGGGTGACATAGAGAAGGTATGGGCTAATCCGGACAAGGCCAACAAGGTGCTGGGCTGGAAAGCCGAGACATCAATCGACGACGCGCTGAAGTCGGCCTGGAAATGGCAGTGCAAGCTGTGTGACGAAGGCGTAGGTCAGTAATCATGCGCCAGGCATAATAATTACGTCCGGCAGGTCAATCCCGCGCCGGCAGATAACAGACATAAGCCCCGCCAAAGGGGCTTTGTCTGTTTCTCTGCGATGGAGTAGAAAACATTTATTTACGGAATATTGGAGTATTTCACCACTTTCCTTTCCATTCTTTGACAAAATGATTTAATATTCGATAATTTTAGAACAAAACTAACTAAAACTTGTTAAATAAGAAAACGAATACTAATCCAATAATCCGGCTACCAAAATGATAACAAAGAAAGTCATTGATGAAATATATCGTCACTATGGGAAAAAACCTAAGGATACAGACTCACTCGATATAGCGATGCTATTTGAAAANGCCGGTATTGAACANGATATANTGATNGATCCNGAGACNAACGANCTCACNATTGCNTCTATACCNGAAGACTCNCCGTTTCATNCCATNCCGCTNNANAACATCCANGGCTTCGTGCCCTTTGAGGAGTGGGTAGGCATTGTATTACACTCGTCCATAGTGTTTCTCAATTGCAAGAAACCGATATCTTCCATACATATAAAGCAGGACAGACCGTCATTCTGGAAGAAGATGACCGGAGCATTTTCCTGAGATTATTTTGTCACGTGGCCCTCCGGGGTCATTTTTTTTTGTACGGTAGCCTCGTTTTCCTTAACTTTGTGGAAAACATTCATCAGATGACAGCATTCAATCGCTTTTTCAATATCATGGCGGGCTGCGCGCTCGCTTTAGCGTCATACGCCCAGGAATACAAACCATACGGAGTAGAGAAGCAGTATCCCACCTATCTTGAGGAGATGGTGGCCGAGCTCGACTATCCCATGGCCTGGGNCAACAGTGATATCACCGATTTCGGTCAGTGGCGTCAGGCCGCGCGACAGACATTGACACAAGCCATGATGCTGCCCCCTAAGGCACCGGCATCCTATGACCCGCAGATAATATATNAGGAGCAGCGTGACGGCTACAAGGCCCGTATCGTGCAGATCAACCAGAACGCCTATATCCGGGCCAATGTCNATGTACTCGTGCCCGATACCCCGGGTCCTCATCCCGGTGTGCTCCTCTTTCACGANCACGGAGGACATTATTTAATAGGAAAGGAAAAAATGATACGTCCGATCAATGCCGATTCGGTGATCGTGGATGANGCCNACAAATGGGTGNAGCAGTGCTACGGCGGACAGTATGNCGGCGATTACCTCGCCTCCAACGGCTATGCCGTGATATGCGGGGATGCGATATTCTGGGNCGNGAGAGGACNCAAGGAGGGCGTGGACAAGAACAAGCTCGGTGATTTCGCCGGAAACCTGCTCGGCATAGGCCGCTGCATGAGCGGTATCACCACCTTTGAGGATTCATATCTGGTAGATTATTTCGCATCGATGCCCGAGGTCGACGCCGGGCGTGTTGGCTGTATGGGATTCTCGATGGGAGCTTACCGTGCATGGATGCTGGCGGCATATACAGATATTGTCAAAGCCTCGGCAAGTGTGTGCTGGATGACGACGACCGATACCCAGTTCTCATGGAAATATGGCCGGGAGAACGGCGGCTATGCCAACACACTCCCCTCGATACGTCACTATATGGATCATCCTCACGTGGCCTCAATCGCCTGNCCGAAACCAATGATGTTTATCAACGGTGATTCANANAAGCTTTTCCCGGTCGAGGGTGTGAATAAGGCATATGGCATCATGCATGATGTCTACGCAAGCCAGGGCGCCGAAGACAACATCAGTACTGAAATCATGCACATGCCACACTATTGCGGTCCGGAGGTACAGACCAAGATACTTGCTTTCTTCGACGGGCAGTTCAAGAAGTAACATACAGATGTCATGAATGTAATATTGTCGTTGCTCCGCCCCAAGCAGTGGGTCAAGAATCTTTTTGTATTGCTTCCGCCGTTCTTCAACGGCTCTATCTCCCGACCGGATGTAGCTTTCGCTTCATGCGTGGCCTTCATCTCATTCTGTATGGCGGCGAGCGCGATATATTGTGTTAACGATGTGATAGACAGAGATGCTGACCGCCTTCACAAGATAAAGAAACTCAGGCCGGTAGCGAGTGGCAGAATCTCGGTTGGGGCAGCTCTGGCAGTAACGGCCGCCTGCATAGTCGTATCAGTGGGAGTGTGTTTTCTGCTCGATGCTCCGTACAGTATTAATCTTCTTGAAGTCATCGCCGTATACATAATCATCAACATAGCCTATTGCCTATGGCTGAAAAAGATAGCGATAGTGGACGNATTCTGTATATCCGNCGGCTTTNTNCNCAGGCTTANGGCCGGANGCAGCGNCTGTGGCATCGAGCTCTCGCAGTGGATCGTGCTGCTGACATTCCTGCTCGCGCTCTTCATGGCCTTTGGCAAAAGACGTGATGATCTGGTGATATATCTTGAGACCGGTGTGCTGCCGCGCAAGAATGTAGCCGCCTATAACACCACATTCATGGATATGTCATTGGCCATCATATCTGCCGCTGCCGTGATATGCTATATCATGTATACGCTTGATCCACGTGTGTTTGAGACACACGGTTCCAGCCGGCTGTATATGTCATCGGTATTCGTTCTCGCAGGGTTGCTGCGCTATCTTCAGCTCGCCATCGTGGAGCACCGCAGCGGTAGTCCTACCGAGCTTGTGTTCACCGATCATTTCCTGCAGATATGTGTGATACTCTGGGCTGCGTTCTTTGCTGTTGTCCTGTATGCATAATCTGAAAAGCATCATATTCTTATACCCTGGCAGACCATGAAAAGAATAGCGGCTTTCGACTTTGACGGCACTATCACCGGATGTGACACATTCATCGACATCATCCGTAACACATACGGGTCAGGTGCCCTGCTACGTGGAGTGATACGTCTCTCTCCCAGGTTGCTGGAATGGAAACTCGGACTGATAACCAACAGCGAGGCCAAGCGATGGCTTTTCGCCCGTTTTTTCGCAGGTATGCCTGAGCGGGAATTCAATGACATATGCCTTCGCTATTTTCGGGCGGCATGGCCGCGCATAATCCGTAAAGGGGCTGTGCGGGCTGTGCATAAGCATCTCGCGGCTGGTGACACAGTGGTGATCGTCAGTGCCAGCCCCGAATCATGGGTAAGACCCTTTGCCGATGCTCTGGGTATTGATACGGTGATCGCAACAGAGGTCGCTGTCAATCCTGACGGGACAATCGCCGACCATTTTGCCTCGCCCAATTGTCACGGCCCAGAAAAGGTGCGTCGCCTGTCGGAGATATTCGGAGACAAATCCTCATATCATCTCACATCCTACGGTGACAGCCGCGGTGACCGCGAGATGCTGGCCCTCGCCGATGACGCATATTACAAACCTTTCAGAAAATAACACTCGAGAATGAGCGACAAGACATTAACGATATTCACTCCTACATACAACCGGGCTCACACTCTGCCACGTACATACGCGAGTATGTGCCGCCAGACATCAGATGATTTCGTATGGCTTATCGTCGATGACGGCTCTACAGACAACACACGGCAGCTCGTGGATCAATGGCTCGCCGAAGCACAGGTAAATATCAAATACATACATAAAGAGAACGGAGGTCTCTACACCGGATACAACGTGGCATATCTCTCGATCGACACTCCGCTTAATATGTGCGTTGACAGCGATGACTTCATACCGGATGATGCCGTGGAGGTGATTGTCAGGACATGGCAGCAGCAGGGGAGTGACAGATTCTGCGGTATCATAGGCCTTGATTTCTACCTTGATACCGGCAAACCTATAGGCGGCTATTTCCCGGATGACCTGAAGGAATGTTATTATCTCGATCTCTATACAAAGAAAATCCATATCGGCGATACCAAGCAGGTGATGCGCACTGATCTGATGAGAGCGGTGGCTCCGCAGGTCGGTTATGAGGGAGAGAAGAATTTCAATCCTGTGTACATGTTGCTGCAGGTGTGTGACCGGATGCCCATGATAGTGCTCAACCGCAACCTGTGTACTGTGGAATATCAGGAAACAGACAGCATGTCTAAGGCTATCTTCAGGCAATACTTCGACAGCCCGCGGAGTTTCTCAAAACTGCGCCGTCTGGAGATGACCTTGAAGCGCAGTGATCTGCGCAATATCCTGCGGGTCACCACCCATTATATCGCCACGTGTATGATAGCGCGCGACCGCCGCATCATATCCGACTCTCCGCGCAAGATGCTCACCCTGGCTCTGCTCCCCGCCGGCACGTTGCTGTATTTCTATCTGCTGCGAAAGGCCCGCCAACCGCTTCTGAGGTAATATATCATGTAGATAAATTCCGGCACCGGCCGCGATTTCATGCTGCCGTTGTCACGGAGACTTGCGGAATTGGAAAATTATTTGTAACTTTGTAAGTTAACATGAATCGGCGCGCCGGGAATGACGCGCCGTCCTTTAGAAGAATACACATGCCAAGAAACATAGAGATCAAAGGCGCAAGAGTCAATAACCTCAAGAATATTGACCTCAAGCTGCCGAGCAATAAATTTATAGTGGTGACCGGNCTGTCGGGNTCCGGCAAGTCNTCGCTGGCTTTTGACACNCTNTANGCCGAGGGNCAGCGNCGATATGTNGAGAGNCTGTCGTCNTACGCNCGTCAGTTTCTGGGNCGNCTGGCCAAACCCGAATGTGACTGGATAAAAGGNCTGCCNCCNGCAATCGCCATCGAACAGAAGGTGAATACGCGCAATCCCAGGTCTACGGTGGGGACATCCACAGAGATATATGATTACCTGCGGTTGCTATACTCCCGCATCGGACGCACCATATCCCCTGTGTCGGGCATGGAGGTGAAAAAGCATACGGTAGAGGATGTTGTGAATGCGGTGATGTCTCATCCCGCCGGTACGCGTGTGGCAATCGCCGCACCCATTATCCTGCCACCCGACCGCAAGTTTGCGACACAGCTCGACATATATCTCAAGGAGGGATATACGCGTCTGCTCAAGGGTGATGAGTTTGTGGATATTGAAGAACTGCTGCAACAGGACTCACCTGAAGACATCGGCTACATGCTGCTGATCGGCAGGTCGGTGGTGGATGATAGCCAGGATACTCTGTCGCAGCTCACCGAGTCGGTGGAGACAGCTTTTTTTGAGGGGCATGACAGTTGTGAAGTGGTGTTGTGGACACACGAGGGCACCGGTCGCCTCAGCTTCTCCCGCAAATTCGAGGCCGACGGTATGACGTTTGTCGAGCCCGGTGACCAGCTCTTCAACTTCAATAATCCCGTGGGTGCGTGTCCGGTGTGCGAAGGTTTCGGCCGGGTCATGGGCATTGACGAGCGTCTGGTGGTGCCCAATCCCGCATTGTCGCTCTATGAGGATGCCGTGGTGTGCTGGAGAGGCGAGAAGATGAGCGAATGGAAACGTGAGTTTATCCACCGTGCCGCCCGCTACAATTTCCCCATCCACAGGCCATACGCCGATCTCACTGACGAGGAGAAGGATCTGCTCTGGAACGGCAGGGGCAACTGCTACGGTATAAACGAGTTTTTCAGATGGGTGGAGCGCAAGCAGGCCAAGATACAATACAGAGTGATGCTTGCCCGATTCAGAGGCCGCACGGTGTGTCCGGAGTGCGGCGGCGGTCGTCTGCGAAAAGAGGCCACTTACGTAAAAGTCGGCGCCCGGTCGATTACCGAGCTGGTGAAGATGCCGGTAAGCGATCTTGCCGTGTGGTTTGACGACCTGCAGCTCGACGGGCATGATGAAACTGTGGCAAAGCGGATACTCATAGAGATAAAGAGCCGTCTGTCGTTTCTGACACAGGTAGGTCTGGGATATCTGACCCTCGACCGTCTGAGCAATACGCTGTCGGGCGGAGAGAGCCAGCGTATCAATCTGGCGACCTCATTGGGCAGCAGCCTGATAGGGTCGCTCTACATACTTGACGAGCCGAGTATCGGACTGCATCCGCGTGACACCGAACGTCTGATAGGAGTGCTGCGTCAGCTCCAGCAGCTGGGCAACACCGTAGTGGTGGTGGAGCATGACGAGGAGATAATGCGTGCGGCCGACTGGATTGTGGATGTGGGCCCGGATGCCGGACGTCTGGGCGGTCAGATCGTATATCAGGGCGATGTCGCCAAAGCCACATCCGTACCCAAAAACAGCAAGGAGGCCGAGCGTATTGACAAATCCTATACCGTGAGGTATCTCAACGGCCAACTGTCGATACCGGTGCCGTCACACCGCCGGCACTGGTCATCGTATATCGAGGTGAAGGGGGCGCGTGAACACAACCTTAAGAATATCGATGTGAAATTTCCGTTAGGAGTGATGTCGGTGGTGACAGGTGTGAGCGGCAGCGGTAAATCCACACTGGTGCGCGATGTGCTGTACCGGGCTCTGAGACGTCACCTCGGTGAGGCCGGTGATGCCCCAGGCGCCCACACCGGGCTGGCAGGCGACCTTCACAGCATCAGCGCGGTGGAGTTTGTAGACCAGAATCCTATCGGCAAATCGTCACGATCCAATCCGGCTACATATCTCAAGGCCTATGACGAGATACGCAAGCTCTTTGCCGATCAGCAGGCCGCGAAGCAGATGGGATTCACCCCGGCCACTTTCTCATTCAATACCGAGGGAGGCCGCTGTGAGGACTGTAAGGGCGACGGCACCATCACGATAGAGATGCAGTTTATGGCAGACATCACGGTGACTTGCGAGACATGTCACGGCAAGCGCTTCAAGCAGGAGGTGCTCGACATCCGTTACCGTGGTAAGGATATAAGCGATGTACTTGACCTCACGGTAGATGAGGCCATAGAGTTCTTCGGAGAAGACACTCAGTCGTCTATCGCCCGCAGGATTGTCGCCAGACTGCTGCCGCTGCAACAGGTCGGACTCGGATATGTCAAGCTCGGACAGACATCATCGACACTGTCGGGCGGCGAGAACCAGAGGGTGAAGCTGGCCTATTATCTGTCGCTGGAAAAACAGAAACCAACAGTGTTTATCTTCGACGAGCCCACCACCGGTCTCCATTTTCACGACATCAGCGTATTGCTATCGTCATTCGAGAGACTGATAGCCAAAGGCCACACCATCATAATTATCGAGCACAATCCGGATGTGATAAAATGCGCCGACCATGTCATCGACATCGGACCCGAGGGAGGTGACGCCGGAGGCAGCGTGGTGGCGACCGGCACCCCCGAGGAGATAGCGGCATGTCCTGACAGTCACACCGGTAAATTCCTGAAATTTTGAAATTTGAGAAAGTGAAATCAAGAATAAATCATTATATTTGCAAAGGAAAAACTAATCTGTGTACAATATGAATAAATCTATCCTTAAATTTTCTGCCGTGGCATTTGCTGCAATAGCATCAGCTCCGGTGACTAAGGCGGCCGATCCGGTCGGTGCGTCCGATCCGCCGAGCGTGGTGGAGCAATGGAGTGCGGTGACTACATCTCCGAAGATTATAGATATAAATTTCAGTGACACTACATGGCCCGATACCTGGGGCGACTCAGGCACCGGCATACAGTGTCCGGAATACGAAAGCGGCAGATATGTCAATGTAGTGCTCGATGTGCCTGCCAACGGATCGGATGAAATAAAATATCCGGTGCTGTTTCACAATTGCACTTTCGCCAACAAGGAGTCGTACAGCGGTCTGGCCGGTGCCACTTCGGCATTTTCCCGTCAGTATTACGAGGGACAGAAGGCTACCACATATAATGATTGGAAGCAGCCGGGCCACACAATCTATCTTGAGGATAACATCACTTACAAGACACAAGACGGCAAGGAGATACCCGTGCGCGGTGAGGCCGGATTCGTGCAGATGTGCCGCAACGCCTCAATCGATGGTGTCACATCCCTGCACGGCTGGATGGAGATCGATCATATACCCTACGTGGACCGTGTGCAGTGGTCGTGGTCATCGACATCATGGGGCCGAGGCATAAAGTGCGACTACAAGGTGGGCGACGGCGAGTGGCAACCTCTGGTATGGATGGGATCGGAGAAGCACAAATCTGACTATACCATATTTTCCGACCAGGGCTATTTCATGGAGAACGTTATCGATGCCCATGACGTGTCGCTGCGCTGGCGCGTGTGGGACGGCGACGGCAAGATGAATGCCGATGACCAGGTGCAGAAAGCGCCTTTCAGCTGGCAGGCCATCGACCCCCTGGCTCAGCGCCAGGCTCCCCGTGTGCATAAGATCAAGATTTACGGCACCGAGATCACAGCCGAGCAGGCAGCCTTTGCCAAGGCCAACCCCGTGGGTGATGTGGGTGAGCTTACCGATCTGTCCAACTTCGGTATCACCGACGGCCCGCAGGCTCCCGATGCCAATGCGCCCATAACCCTGCTGTATGTCAATCCTGACGGCACGGGTGACTATACCACTATCCAGGCAGCTATCGATGCCGTGCCCGCGGATAGCCGAGGTATCATATATATTGCCCCCGGTATTTACGATGAGAACCTGTATGCCGGTCGCAAGGGTGGAAAGACCAAATTCATCAGCCTCGTAGGCAGCGATGCCGAGACCACTATACTGACATCATCGGTGAGCCGCACGTCCAATACAGGCAGCTACAACGACTGTGCCGCCCTCAACGTGTTCACTCCGTGTTTCTATGCCGAGAATCTCACGATACGCAATACCGCCGGTAATGTAGGACAGGCCGAGGCCTTGTTCACCAACGGTGACGCCCACATATTCAAGAACTGTATCATCTCAGGCTACCAGGATACCTACAAGGCCAATACCGGATCACGCGGGTATTTTACCGGTTGCCGCATCGAGGGAGCGGTCGATTTCATTTATGACGGAGGTCTCGAATGGTTTGATAACTGCAGTATCGTCAGTGTGGCCCCGTCGGGATATATCACGGCTCCGGCCGAGGCGTTGCTGACCATGACGGATGTCAAGTATCCCAAGCTCAGCACCTCGCCTTTCCGCGCAGGTCTCTTCTTCAGCAACTGCGAGCTCATCAATGGCACCGATGCCACCACAGCAAATGTATATCTGGGCCGTCCCTGGAAGGAGGGTTGCGGTGCCATGATGCTCAACTGCCGCTACGACAACCATATCCATCCTGCCGGATGGAGCGCCTGGGGCGGTACTGAGAATAATGCTTCGCTCTTTGAATATAACAACGTGAGACTCAACGGCGAGCCTGTGGACGTAAGCCGCAGGGCATCTTTCTCCCATCAGGCTACCGCAGAGGAAGTAGAGGCTTACATCAATCCCGATTTCATCTTTGGTGAGGCATCCAAAGTGCCGTTTGACTACAAGACGATCCTCGCGGGCGTGGATGCTCCGCGCGATTTCTCGGTGTCGCCCACTACAATCCACTGGGAGGGTGACGCAGCCGGATACATCATCTATCGTAACGGCTACATGGTGACCATGACTGACGAGACTCTCTACAGATTGCCTGATGGAGATGATCCCGCAGGATATAGCGTGGCGTCCGTGTCACGTCACGGTGTGGTATCCGCTCCGGTATCAGCCACTGCCTCAGCCCGTCTCACCGCATTCCCCACAGCCGAGGGATTCGGTAAATATGCTACCGGCGGACGCGGCGGCGAGGTGGTGAAGGTGACCTCTCTCGCCGACGATTCCAGCGAGGGTACCTTGCGCTGGGCCTTCAATCAGCACAAGGGCAAGCCCATCACTATTGTGTTTGAGGTTAGCGGAGAGATCGCGCTCACATCTGAGATGCGTGTCAACCGTGCCAACTGGACGCTCGCCGGACAGACAGCCCCGGGCGAAGGTGTCGTAATTACCCACAACAAGATGAATTTCGGCGGATCACAGAATTTTATCGTACGCAACATGCGTTTCCGTATCGGCCAGAAGGACATGGCCGGTAATATTCTGCCGGAAAATGCAGTCGGGGCAGAAAACTGCGCCAACTTCATATTCGATCACTGCTCGTTCGGATGGTCTGTAGAGGAGAATATGAACACCGCCGACAGCCATTTCCTCACCGTACAGTATTCGATGGTGCATGAAGGTCTGCTCCATGCAGGTCACTCCAAGGGCTCACGCGGCTACGGCTGCCAGTGGGGTGGATCACCCGCCACATATCATCACAATCTCCTTGCCCACAACAATTCGCGTTCGCCGCGTCTCAACGGTGCGAGAGGTGAGGACTATGTGGTGTTCATGGAATACATCAACAATGTCAACTACAACTACGGCAGCCGTGGCGGATGTTACGGCGGCGAGAATACGGCTGACATCCAGGAATACAACGGTCTTAACTCAGCCCATGAGTGCAACTTCATGAACAACTATTACAAGATCGGTCCGTATTCGAGCACGAGCCGTGTGGTGTTCGCGAACTCAAGCTATGCGCGTGAGGGTGCAAAATCCTGGGCTCCGGCAAAATGGTATGTGGCTGGGAATGTCTCCGACCGGTTCCCGTCAGCTACCGCCGACAACTGGACCGCTATGGAGGCCGAGCATTATTCTCTTTCCGATATCCGTTCGGACAACCGTATCGTCACAGCTACCCCTTACTACAAATATACCCTTGCCTCGCTCATCGGTCTTTATGTGCCGGAGGATTACATGATGTTTGATATCCAGAGCGGTGATGATGCGTTGGCCGATGTGATAGCACATGCAGGCACTGTCAACCGTGACAAAGTTGAGGCACGTATAGCACGCGAGGTTGCCGAGGGTACCGCGACTTACGGTGGCAAGGAAGGTGCCGGTAAGGGTATCATAGACACCGAGAACGATGCCGAGGGCTTCTTTGCCTACAGCTCTGATTACACCGTGCCTGCCGACACTGACGGTGACGGTATGCCTGACAGCTGGGAGAATGCCAACGGNCTTGATGCCAANGCNGCNGACAANAACGTGATGAACTCTCAGGGCTATACCGCGCTTGAGGTNTANCTCGCNTCNCTCATGGGCGAGACCATGCTCACTGACTTCGGNANCAACGGTATNGCATCANTNNNNGGTGGNGCTACAGCCGTTTACATNNCNGAATCGGCATGTCTGCGTGTAGGNCANGAGTCGATAGGTGGCACAGTCACCGTATATACACTCGACGGCCGTGTTGCCACAGTGGCACGAATAGACACCGGAGAAGTGTCACTCTCATCACTGCCCGCCGGTGTTTATCTGGTTAAGGTCGATGCTCCGTCGCTCGCCCCCGTAATCCTTAAGATCCGCCGCTGATACATTTCAGCAGATAAAAAAGAAGGATTCCCGCTATGCAGGAGTCCTTCTTTTTTTGACCCATTCACCAATACTTAGGTGTCAAAGGTCACAAGGCCGAAATAGAAACGGCCTCCCTGATGGCGGGAGGCCGTTGTTGAGTTGTGGTCTGCTCTGGATTATCTGATGCGATCGTAGCTGCGCAGTAGCTTCTGGTCGGCATTCATGCCACGCAATGCGAGCATCAGCAGGATAAGGGATGATACATACATGATCATAGGGCCCCAGATGTTGGGTTCGCTGCCGTATGTCTTGGCAATGTAGGCCTGTATCAGCGCGCAGAACACCGTGAGGACGATCGTAATGCGTGCCACCGTGATCTGCAGTCGCAGGTTTTTGTAGAGGAAGATGTCGACCAGGGTGAGCACCATAATCATCATCTGCAGGGTAAAGAGCGGGAGATTGTCGATGGGGAGGATGACAATATTGCCCTCTGCCGAGGGGATGTAGAATACCGGGAAAATAAACGATACGAGAGCCATGAGAATGGCCGCTAACAGCAGGAATACTGACTGGATACGTTGGATTACCATAATGAATTGATTTAGTGAATATGCTTGACTCAGAGATGCATCATGACAGATGCGGTGTGGCGCAATCACCGGTTGAGGTTATAGAGCGTCGCGTCAATGATGAGCGGCAGGGTGGAGGGGTCGATGCCGGCACGCTTCAGATCCTTGCCGTTAGTATGTAGTGGTTTGATAATCCACTCTTTGTCACCATGTGCCTTCTGGATGGAAAGTGAGTAATTGTTGACTGCCTCACGGAAATTGCCGGTGGCCAGGGCCACATGACCCAGATTGAGATAATCGGTGGCGTTGGGGGTATCGAGAATTATCTTGTCATAATACCGCCGGGCAGCCTTGAAATCAGATATGAGGAAGAGTGTCCAGGCCAGCGGACGCCATACCCGGGTATTGCTCTCATCAAGAAACTCTACCTTGTAGAATTGCTTGACGGCTTCGTCATATTGACCGCTCTCGGCCAGAGCCTGACCGTAAAGCATGGCGTATCTCACATTGTCAGGCTGCATTTCTGCGAGCTGGCGGTAGTAGTCGAGGGCCTCGCTGTGGAGTCCCAGCGACATGGCGCATGATGCCATACGCCTCAGTGTCCAGGCGCTCTTGGTATCGAGGAGTTCGGATATCTTGTAGTAGTCGAGGGCTTTCGCAAAATTTCGGGCGTGCTCCTCACAGAAGCCCATCTTCTGGTATCTGGCTGCATCACCGGGCAGCTTGTTCTCAAGGTGGGCGAATACATCGAGAGCATCCTTGTAGTAGCCTAACTTGAAGTAAAATTCGGCCACGACCTGCAGCATCTCGGTGTCATCGAAGTCATCGGCGAGCGCCTTTACGGAGATCAGGTTGATACCGGTGTCAAACGGGTCGAAAAACTCACTGCGGCGGTTGAAGAGCTTGAAAAAGCGGTAGATATTCTGCATATATGAATTGACGGCGCGTCGGCGTTGATCCGGACGGACGGCATCACTGGCTTTCATACCCATCGACTGATATATGGCGTCTTTCTGCGCGCTCAGCTGCGATACCATCATCGAGCGCTGTTGTTGCGGCATCGATGATATGGCATACATGAACGAATACTTGTCGCTGTCACAGAAGAATGTGGCCTCGCTCATCATGTCGCCGAGCACATCGAGCTGGCGCACGGTGTCCTCGACACTGGAGTGTGCGGGATCAAAGGGCAGAAACCAGTTGGCTATCTCGTTGAAGAAAGGAAATTGCTTGAGATGTGAGAATGTGGTCATCATCACATCGCCGCCTTCCATCTGTATTTCCGTAAGCTCCTTGAGCTGATCGGATACACCGCTTTTGTCAAGGATATCCTGCCATTCGGGATTCTCTATCATCGCGGCTGCGTCCTCGGGGTCAATGGATCCGTCGTTGATCTTGTTGATCATGTCGGGACGTAGCTTCTCCATCGACGGTATCACCTCATCACGCATCTTGCGGTTGATGCGTTCGGTGTCGCGGGCCCTTATCATTTCGATGAAAGTGATCTGCAGGTCGGATCTCCAGT
>WFLX010137232.1_pt1 | contig 16999 bp, 13 predicted proteins | sample 4967041 | NCBI WGS metagenome assembly WFLX01 (sample SAMN12857096, study PRJNA449069) | gut metagenome | isolation source: stool from male and female vole | host: Microtus ochrogaster | place: USA:Florida | collected 2017 | reverse complement strand
ATGAATGCGATGGGCTATGGAGTGAGACTTCTTGAAGATGAGAAGTGTTGCGGAGTGGCAAAAATCGCAAACGGGCTTGTGGACGATGCATTAAATGACGCACAGATAAATCTTCGAGCCATTAGAAAAGCGATGGCGAAGGGTGGGGAAGCTGTGTTGGCGACAAGTTCGACTTGCGCATTCACTATACGTGACGAGTATAACCTTGTGCTCGGGCTTGACACGGCGGATGTGCGCGACAGTGTGGCTCTCGCCACAAGATTCATTTACCGTCTTATCGATGAGCATGGGACGAAGCTCGCTTTCAGGGAAGATTACAGAAAGAGGATAGCCTACCATATTCCGTGCCACATGGAGCGTCTCGGCTGGTCGATTTATACCATGTCGCTTCTCAGGATGATTCCGGGGGTGGATTATGTTCCACTTGCTCCAAATTGTTGCGGAATCGCAGGTACATATGGCTTCAAGAAAGAGAATTATGACTATTCCCAGGCCATCGGAGCTCCGCTGTTCAGGAGTATAGAACGTGCGGCGGTCGATGTCGTTGCCACCGATTGCGAGACCTGCAAGTGGCAGATTGAAATGTCGACTTCGGTTCCTGTGAGCAATCCGATATCGATTCTCGCTGAGGCGCTCGACGTGGAGAAGACGAGAAAACTTAATTGCCGGTGAGCTGTTTTTCCATTGGAATAGCTTATATTTGCGTAGTTATATTTTTGATTGAAGATGGAAATTAGACAGCAACAGGTGGTGCGTTACATCACTCCGTTGAGGGAGGGCGGTTCGCTGCCGGCGCTTACGGAGGCTGANGACGGTTTCAAGTATGTTTTGAAATTCCGAGGCGCGGGTCATGGAACGAAGGCNCTCATAGCNGAACTNATAGGGGGCGAGGTGGCTNGCTCGCTTGGATTCAGGGTGCCTGAACTGGTGTTTCTCGACTTGAATGAGGATTTTGGCAGAACGGAGCCTGACGAAGAGATTCAGGATTTGCTCCGAGCCAGCCACGGGGTGAATCTTGGAATGCACTTCCTTTCAGGCGCTTTCACGGTGGACCCCTACGTGAACTCCATCGACGGGCGGCTTGCGTCGGCTATCGTGTGGCTTGACGCTTTCCTTACCAATGTTGACCGCACGACGCAGAACACTAATATGCTGATGTGGAATGGCGAGGTGTGGCTCATAGATCACGGGGCGTCGCTCTATTTCCATCATGCGNGAACTNACCCTGAGGAGGCGGCGATGTCGCCATTTCCATATATCAAGAGCCATGCGCTGCTGAGAAAGGCTGATTGCCTTGAGGCTATCGACAAGGAGATGAGACAGAAGATAACTCCGAGAACGCTCAAGAAGATCGTTTCGCTGATTCCCGACGACTGGCTGACGGTTGAGGGTGACGATTCCACTCCNGAGGANCGTCGNCGNGNGTATGAAACATTTCTTACGAAACGGCTTGCCAATTCATCTATTTTTGTAAAAAGAGCTATCGATGAGCGAAATGCACTTATATGAGTATGCTGTTCTGCGCTATGTGCCACGGGTGGAGCGCGGCGAGTTTATCAATATCGGGCTTGTGATGATGTCCAAGCATGCCAAATGGATCAAAGCGAGGGTTGATATTAACGAGCAGCGTTACTCCGGGTTTGATCATGCGATGCCGATTGAGGCGTTGAAGTGTCAAAGCGACGGTTTTGTGAGAATCGCCCACGGCGAGAAAGGGGCGGGACCTATCGCCGAGTTGCTGCCCGAGGAGCGCTTCAGATGGATTACCGCCATGAAAAGCTCTTGCCTGTCGACATCACGTCCGCATCCCGGGGAGTGCGCGGATCTTGACCAAACATTTGACCGCCTTTTTGAAGAGCTGGTCAAGTAATCAAAAAGACGGTCAATAGATGTGATTGGCGCAGTCGATTATGAGATGAACACTTTGCGTTTGCGCGGCTTCATGCGTCCTTTCTTGTCATATTGCGGTTCATCGTCGGCGGGAGCCGCGTTCTTTTCGGGCAGGGGAGCCGGAGCGTTTTTCTTTACCTCCTTTTTGGGGAGCGGCTGCTTAGGCTGAGTGGGATCGAAGTCAAAGCGTGAGCCGGGATTTTCAAGATTTGACATGTCGACAATGAATGGAATGTAGTCGCTGTCGGTGAGGAATTCGCCTGTTTTTCCCGGATTGGTGTATATGCTAAGCTTCACATATATGCGGTATTTTCTGGGATTCTTGAGATGGAGTTCGGAAGCCGGGATGAATATCTTGCAGTTGTCCACATCCATCGAGTTGGAGGATGCTTTGAAATATTCGGAAGATGAGACGTAGTTGAGCGATGGAGAGATGCGGTATTTTCCGTTAAGGTCGCGCAAGGCTCTCCCGCCGGGGGAGGCATAGAAAATTGCCTGACATTCCACCACCTTGTCTTTTGCGTTGGCGAGGTCGAAATCGGCATGAATCATTATTCCTTTTTCTCCCTGATGGGAAACATTGGTTTCAATCCATATTTTCTTGAAGGCTGCCGACGATGCGTTTATGTAAGTCAAGCCAGTGATTGCAAGTAATAAAAAGAGGATATATCGTTTCATTTTTATAGTTGTAGTGATTTTAGATGTGCAAAATTAATGAAAAATATCCGTTATTCGTGGATAGCGTCCATATATATTGGTAGAGGTACTTCACTTTTTAAGAGAAATTATGGGATAATTATAAATTGTCATATCAAATATTCGGGATATTGCGTGGAAAATTGCCATTGAATTTTGTCGATAGAAAGACATAAATTTAAAATTTTGTTAAATATGCGGCAAATTGCCGAAATTGTTTTTGATATATAGAAAAATATCCCTACCTTTGCACCGTGTTTTTCATGGTATTAGATTTAAGGTTAACTAAGATTGGTTGTCGTGATGACAATCAATTTTTTTTGCTGTTTACTTAAGAAAAAAACGCCCGCTATTGAGAGATGAATCCTTCGGGTTCAGTTTTTCCTTGTGTAGTTCAGGGGGCACTCTTTGCAGAGTGCGGGATGGGGTTGCGGTGCTCCCGGCACACCTCGCTTCGCTCGTAGTGCCGGGTTATTCATAGGTGTAAGCCTTTCAGGCTTGCCAATCGGAAATATCTACTGCGGACAAAGTCGCATCATACGCAGTTGGGAGGGGTCGGGAATCAGCAAAAAAAATCGGCTATGCCCCGAAAGGTAAGCATAGCCGACGAAGTTATAAGATAACTCAACTGTTTTTATTCTGCAATTTTGAGCGTGTAGTTCATTCCGGGAAGGGATGAAGTTTCAAGGCTGCTGTTGGTCATCGTGATGGTTGAATCAGAGTCAATCACGAAGTACAGCGGTGTGTCGATTGACAATGCTGATGAGTCTTTAGCGTCTTTTTCAAGTTTCAAGTAGGTTTTCCCTTCCTGCTTGTTGACGGTAAAGTCGCCTTCGCTTGCAAAGGTTTTGAGATCTTTGTAGCCGGTAGCGCTGAGAGTGTCAGCCTGAATATAAGTTTCGACAAGCTTGTAGTCGCCGTCGGTCATTTCGTCGTCATAGTCAAGATGCAGGGTATAGCGTACGCCGTCGCAGTCGGCTGCCGGCATCACTCCGGTGTAGACAACATCTTTACCTCCGTCTTTAGCGCAAGCTTCACCTTTACAACTCTTTTCTCCTGAACATGCTGACATTGCAAGCACTGCAAATGCAGCTGTTGCCAGTAAAATTGATTTTTTCATATCAGATTTTTTTTGAAATTTTGATTTGGTGTATAAACAATATCATCGATAAAAAAGTTTAATCCATCCTTAAAAAAAGTGGAATTTGCCGTGTTTTTTTGATTGCTTCGGTAACTGGATTGGTGCATGAATCATGTGGTTATTGAAATAATTTGGAGATGACGGAACAAATCAGTAACTTTGTCACCGAAATGGTTGCTCTGCCGTCCGAGAGAGGAGGCGTGAAGGAGCATCAAAAGGGAATGGGGTGAAATTCCTCAACAGTACCCGCTGCTGTAAGTCCTACTTTATCAATGCATAATGCTTTGTGAACTATGTGTTGTTTAAGTATGGTTTTTCGCAATTAGTCACTGGTCGTCATCGACCGGGAAGGCGCGAATAAACCGGGATAAGTCAGAAGACCTGCCATTGTCAATAATAGAAAGCGCCCACGGGATTATGGGATTGACTTGCCGGCAACCATTCAAAGGTTGCACCATGTCATTTCTTTGACAGGTCCAATTGATTACGTCAAGAATTATCTTATATCCCGTTGACATACCTGACAGGTATATCGGCGGGCTTCTTTTTGTCGTAATTAGTTGAAACAATGACATATCGTTTATTTTTGTCCATTGTTGCTTGCAGTTTCATTCCGGGTGTGAGTGGGGCAGAGGAACAAAAGGACTCGACCTATCTTCTTAAAGAGGTGATGGTCACGGCTCATAGAACGAGCCGTGATATAATACCGGTTCAAACTCTTTCAGGCGAGGAATTGCACCGTCTGAACAGCAACAGTGTAGCCGACGCGCTGCGCTATTTTTCGGGCGTGCAGGTAAAGGACTATGGCGGAGTGGGCGGAATAAAGACCGTAAATATCCGTTCCATGGGAACCAATCATACGGGTGTGGTTTATGACGGCGTGGAGCTCGGAAACGCTCAAAACGGACAGATAGACCTCGGTCAATTCTCGCTTGACAATATTGAGATGGTTTCTTTGTATAACGGTCAGAAAAGCGAAATACTCCAACCGGCGAAGGATTTCGGTTCGGCTGGAACAATTTACATGAGAACGCGCATGCCTGTCTTTGCCGGTGATGAATATTATCACGCACGCGCCACTTTGCGAACCGGGTCGTTTGATCTGTTGAATCCGTCGGCGTTGGTGGAGTTGAAACTGAGTGACCGGATATCGGCATCGTTAAGCGCGGAGTGGGTGAACTCGAGCGGGAAATATAAATTCCGCTACCGGCGCGTCAATCCGGCAGGAGAGCTTGCCTACGATACTACGGCAGTGCGTCAAAACGGCGATATCAACGCTACCCGCATAGAACTCAACACTCATGGCGCGCTCCATTCCGGGTCGTGGACGTTTAAGGCGTATAACTACAATTCGGAACGGGGAGTGCCTGGAGCTATAGTAAATAATGTTTGGCGGAGAGGGGAACGCATCTGGGACACTAACTCCTTCGTTCAAGGACACTACACTGGCTTTTTCGGGAAGTTTACCACGCTAAATAGCGTTAAATATGCTTTTTACCGCACCCACTATGTCAATAACGATGATAAGCAAGTGAAAATCGACAATCTTTATAAGCAGAAAGAGGTATATTTTTCAACAGCGAATGAATATGAAATCACTGATTTCTGGAGAGCGTCGGCAAGTTATGATTTCATGTGGAATGCTCTTGACGCTGATGTATACGGTTTTGTCAAGCCTGATCGCATATCTCAATATCTATCAATTGCCACCGCTCTGGATTTTGAGCGATTCAAGGCGCAGGCAAGCGCATTGGGAACTTTCATATATGACAAGATAAAAGGTCAGCAAGCTCCGCCCGACAAGCATCAGTTCACGCCTGCGGTGTTCCTCAACGGTTATCCGTTCAGAAACAGGGATTTCTCAATCAGAGCATTTTTCAAACAGTCGTTCAGGATGCCCACTTTCAACGATTTGTATTATGCGGATATGGGTAATTCCAAGTTGTCACCCGAAAAAGTGACCCAATATAATGTCGGTTTTTTCTATGAANACANATTGTTAAATNCATTTTTCNCANGAATGANGCTAAGCGCTGACGTGTANTATAATANGNTGAAAGATAAAATAGTCGNTTATCCNANGGGTCNGCAATTNCGGTGGACNATGNTTANTCTNGNACTTGTCGACATAAAGGGGATTGATGTGACCGGAATGCTGACAATGAAACCGGCGAAGGACTTGGATGTCACGCTTAGAGTTCAATACACTTTCCAACAAGCCATTGACGTGACAAATCCTGCCGATAATTATTACAGGGATCAGATTCCTTATATCCCGCGTCATTCCGGATCGGCGGTTGCCAACGCTCAATGGCGCGGATGGTCACTCAACTATTCCTGGATATATGTGGGGGANCGNTANAANCANCAGGANAANATCAGNTATAANTACACTCAGCCNTGGTATACCTCCGACNTNTCGNTNAGCAAGGANTTCANTNTNNGCANNGNCANNNTGNGNGGNCTNATNGANGTNAACAANCTGCTNAGNCAGGANTANGACGTNATTCTNAATTANCCGATGCCNAANCGNAANTATCGGNTNACNNTNACAGTNGAAATATGANNATNNGNNANNTTTTCTTNTATTTTCTGCCACTCCTGACGGTTGCCACAAGTTGTCGAGAGGACGAACTTGTGGTGCCTACGGAGTATGATATTATCGGTGATGAGAATAGAGACGGCTCGATAAGAGGCTTCTATCTTGTCAACGAGGGGAATATGGGCTCAAATAAGTGTTCACTTGATTTTTATGATTATCATACGGGGCTTTATGCGAGGAATTTTTATGCCGAGAGGAATCCCGACGTGATAAAAGAACTTGGCGACGTAGGTAATGACATCGGTATATATGGTAGTAAGCTGTATGTCGTGGTCAACTGTTCACATAAGGTTGAAGTGCTTGACGCACGTTCAGGAGTGAGACTGGGGCAAATAGAGATTCCCAACTGCCGCTATGTGAGATTTTATCGTGGGAAAGCCTACGTCAGTTCCTATGTGGGTCCGGTTTTGATCGATCCTAACGCTCCAAAAGGCGCGGTATATGAGATTGATACCCTTTCTCTCGCCGTAACAAGAAAGGTGTCGGTGGGTTATCAGCCTGAGGAGATGGAGATTGTAGATGATTATATGTATGTCGCCAATTCAGGTGGATACAGGGCTCCCGATTATGACAATACAGTGTCGGTGATACAGATGGTCGATTTCAAGCAGGTGCAGCAAATACCGGTCGGGATAAATCTTCATCGATTGAAAAAAGATAAATACAATAAGTTGTGGGTGACATCGCGAGGAGATTATCAATCGCGTCCGTCACGTCTTTATGTGATGCAGAAGAAGCCCGGTTTCAATCAAATGATTGTGACCGACACAATTCCTATTGCCTGCTCCAATATGGCTTTCTTTGGCGATTACATGTATTATTATGCGACAGAGTGGAATAACTATACCTCGTCCAACACTATCAGTTACGGCATAATTGACATACGCACAAAAGAGGTAGTCTCTAACAATTTCATCACTGACGGCACCGAGAGTAACATTACTATACCTTACGGTATAGCTGTTCACCCTGAAACCGGCGACATACTTGTGACCGACGCAAAGAACTATGTCTCGTCGGGCACGCTTTATTGTTTTTCACCCGACGGACGCAAGAAATGGAGTGTGCGTACCGGTGATATTCCTGCTCACATTACATTTCTGCATAAATGAAAAGAACGCTTTTAATAACAGGCATAGTGTCGTTGTTGACCGGTTGCTCGTCGGACATCCCAACGGTAAATCTCGGAATTGACGATGCCTATTATATTCCTCGAATGTCGAAACTGCCGCTGGAACCGGCGTTGACCGGTGAGGAGTATCTTTGGAAAGTCAATGGGGTGATAGTTTCATCAGCCCGTAATTATATTTTTCTTGCCGGGGAGGAGGGAGAGTATCGTCTATCGTTTGACATAACAGATGATTTTACCCCTTATCATTTTGACTTTACAGTTACAGTGCTTCATGAAGAGATTGAATATTCACCTTATATTTCAAAAGTCTATGAGTATTGCCCTGCTCCGGGGCAGTTTGTCAATGAAATGCCACGCTATGAAGAGGGCGATTCCTACAAGGAAATTCTTCAGAAAGCTGAGGAATCGATATCGGGCACAAACGACATAATGATAACCCTCGGAGGTTTCGGCGGTTATGTTACATTCGGATTTGACCACACGGTCATGAATGTTCCGGGTGAAAAAGATTTCCGCATCTGGGGAAACTGTTTTTACGAATTATTGCAGCCCGAAAAGAAGGGCGGCTCAGCTGNGCCGGGTATTGTGATGGTTAGTTATGNCACGAATTGCAANGGATTGCCCGNNGATGAATGGTATGAANTTGNNGGGANCGAATATGATTCACCGGCAACGCTGCACGATTATCAAATCACCTATCATCGTCCCGATCCTNACCGGGACNTTGTGGCTGATGAAGATAACAGTCTTGACGATATATTTTATATCCGATGGGATGACAATCGAGGCGGGAACGGATATATGGCAAAAAACATATTTCACAATCAAGACTATTTTCCTAAATGGCTATCGGCTGATGATCTGAGTTTTAAAGGCTCGCTTCTTGCTCAAAATTCAGAGGACATAAGCGGTTATGGCGCTTATTATGTTCTATACAGCTATCCATGGGGCTATGTGGATAATCATCCCAACGAATATGCCGATCTCAATTCTTTCGACATATCGCGGGCTGTAGACGCTGACGGGAATCCTGTCGATTTGCCGGGTGTTGATTTCATCCGTGTTTACACGGGGGTTAATCAATATTGCGGATGGCTTGGAGAAACATCGACCGAATTGAGCCGAGCCCGGGATTTGCACATCAGCTTGCCCAGGTTACCTAATCCATAATGCAGACATTTCTTTTTTCAATAACAATAAATAAACTGATCATGAGAACAGAATTATTTTCAATCGCTATCGGATTGTCGGCGTTAGCTGCATCGGCTCATCCGATAGACTTTGACCGGATTCAAAATTGGACCGGGACGGGTCCTAACAGAGCTGCGTTGGTTATCCAGTACAACGGAGACAAGTATGGCTCCGATGCCTACGTATGGGGCTATCGGTGGGAAAACGGCGAGAAGCCTACAGGAGAAACGATGATGAAGGCTATATGCGCCAACTCGTCGAGACTCTCTATGTTGACTCAGCACACCGGCAGCATGGGGAGCACCCTTTGCGGAGTGGGTTACAGTCTCAATCAAAGCGTGCTTAAACACGTGTTTTTCAATTTCGACAAGGCGAAGACGTTTGAGTTCATTAACTTCGATTATTACGAGGTAAATGCCTTCATGGGTCAGACTAAAGCTCCGGGCGACGACTCTCCGAAGCTTGCCCAAGCGGCGATAGATGATGCAATCGCCGGGACTCACTACATTCAGCATNNATTTGATTANGGCACTTACGGTTANCCCGCNTANGATTANGACTGTNGGNATATNGACAAGGAAANAGAGATGATGGGAGGCGCGTCGGCTTACGAACCTAAGTGGCTGTCGGCATGGTATGAAGGTTATTGGAGTTATTGGTGCGCAAATAATCCGACACAGGACTGGATATATTCCGGTACAGGATTTACAGGGCGTGAACTTGCCGACGGCGCTGTCGACGGCTGGAGTTTTACTCAGTTTGAAAGCGCGATGGTAGGCGGAATGGGAGAGGGGATCGCCCCGTGTGAGAATGGGGAAATCATTTATATGCCCTCGCGTCTTGCTCCGATAGCTGTTGATGCATCAAAAAGCGCTCGCAGCATCGGAAACGGAAGCTGCTCCATCCCGCTGGTGATTAAATTCGGAAATGCTGAGAAGATTGATAACGTGGTTTTGAGTCTTCAGTTCAATTCAAAATTGCCAGTTGTGGATGATGTGCTTGAATTGCTGGCGGAAGATCCCGCTTTCTCATTAAGTGACAACAGCTTGAGCATAGATGCCGACGGTGACGGGATGTTCAATCAATCGGGAGATGACACTTCCGCCTCGGGAGCTTGGCAACTTACCGAATATGAGGATTGCCTGTTGCTTTCTTGCGCTCCGGATTCCAAGCCGGAATATCTGTTGTATCTTCCGGAAATGGGTGAGCCGGCAGCGGTGGTGCCTGAAGTGATGAGTTTCGCTCTTTCTGATGAAAAGAACTATATTCCGGTGTTCGTTCAACGCGATTCAGATTATGACGCAATCAATTATACGTGGTATCGGCGAACCGATGACACTCAGAATCATTCAAGCAATTCGAGCGATATTGTAAAGTCGATAGCGACTGCCGCTGCTACTTTCGGGCAATTGACCTATTCCGGAAATAAAGCGGGAGAAGTCTATATGCATGTCAGAGCGCGTACAGGCAAGGGCTCGTCGTATTCTTACAGTAATGTGTGTCGCTTCACGCTTCTTCCTCCCGAAATTCCGGTGGAACGAATCGAGTTTGCGAAGTCTTCCATTGACGCTCCTCTCAATTCGGAAATTGAAAACGAGATTACGCTTATTCCTGAGAATGCCACATATACCGGATTGACTTATGCGTCAAACGATACCAAAGTAGCGACCGCAAGCGCTACTGCGTTTAAGACCACCAAAGTTGCCGGCGGTGCTACGATTACCGTTTCATCGATATGGAATCCGGCGGTTAAAGCTTCATTTGATATTGTTTCGGCATTGCGTCACCCTGTGACCGATTTTGCGATCAAGGGTGTGGAAGGCGATGTGATTACTCTTAGTCCGAAGCAAATGATCGGAGTTATTGCCGACGTGACCCCTGCCGATGCTGATATCCCTGATTTCAATGTGACTATTTCGGGTAACGGCACTGACCGTGATAATTGGATAGCCACAATGTATAAAGTTAATTATTGGGATGAGAATAACACACGCATTCAGTTCTATGAACTTAGCGGACACAGAAAGGGTGAATGTACATTGACGCTTGAATCTACCGACGGAAGCAATGTGGTGAAGACCTATACCGTGAAGGTTGAAGAGCCGGACCGCACTCCGTTGGAAAACGGTTATGTCGACGGAACACTCGTGCTGAATGAGGAGTGGTTCGGGCACACTAATGGCGGAATGAACTACATTACGCCCGAAGGTGAAATGATGTATCAGGTTTATGAGCGTGAAAATCCGGGAATGTCATTCGGCTGCACGTCGCAGTATGCCGCTATATGGGCTGACAAACTTATTGCTGTATCAAAACAGGCTGTTGACGGTGGCGATCCGCTGCCGGGTGGCGGACGTGTAGTTGTCGCCGATGCAAAGACGCTCAAACGTAGCGGCTCGATTGATGACCTTATATTCGGAGAAGAAACCAAGAGCGCTGACGGACGCGCCGTTGTTGGTGCGACTCCCTCGAAAGTTTATGTCGGAACATCCAACGGTATATATGTAGTTGATATCGATGATGTGAAAATCATTGGAAAGATAAATGATTTTGATGAAGGAGGTTCAGCCGGCGCCGATCTTTATTCAGGACAAATAGGAGATATGGTTCATGCGGGAAGCTACGTGTTCGGCATCAAGCAGAACACCGGCGCGTTCGCAATAGATATAACTACCGACAAGGTAATAAAAAAATATGAAATCCCGACAGTGCAGGGCATTACTCAGACCGCTGACGGGCATGTGTGGATTGCGTCGACGGTTGACGGTTGCGCGCGTTTCACTTGCATAGATCCGAAAACTCTTGATGAGGTTGAAGAGATGAGCGTGACATTCCCATCGACTGTGGCAGCTCCTACCTGCTCTTGGGGCGCATGGCGTAACACGCCGTTTGTCGGCAGCCATAGCCGTAATACGATATGGTTCTCGGCAGGTGGCGGTATCGCCGGAGGTTCTGCTTCCGACAAATACTATGGCTGGGAGGTAGGATCGGATCCGAGCACTCTTAAACCGGTGTTTGACATGAGTGAGGCTAATCTTACCGGCTCAAACTCTCGCGTGAAGCAGAAAACCTACGGTTCGTTGCGCTACGACGAACGCACAGGCGAGCTTATCGTGATGACTACCGAGGATTCCGCTTCAGGTCACTATCGCTATAACTGGACGCATTTCGTGAATCCCGAAACGGGCGAGATAGTTCGCACTATTGCGTTGCGTCCCTACTACTGGTTCCAGTCTTTTGCTATTTTCCCTGACAAACATGATGCGGTTATCGCGCTTGAAGATATTGCAATGGATGTTTCGGACGATGCTAAGGTAATTGAGTTTTCCGACTTGGTGTCGGATGCCGACAATGTTGACGCTAATATCAAGGTGTCGTTGGTTGACGAGCCTTCGGTGTTAGCCGATGACGCTTCTAAGAATATTTGCGCTGAAGTCACGCTCAAAGATGACAAGCTCGTGATTTCGCCAATATCCGCAGGTGAGCATAGCTTTACTCTTGCCGCTGAATCCAACGGACGAGTGGTAAGTAAAACTATTCATGTGAAAGTTGGAGATGCTTCAGCAGGAATCGAGGTTGTAGGCGGAGGGTCGCAATCGGTTGTTTGCGACGGACACCGTCTTATCATTAACGGTTTTGACGGATCTGATTTTGAGATTTTTGACGTTGCCGGACGTAAGGTTGCCGCTTTCAATGTCGACAGCGACGCTTATATCTTCGATTTCGGAGTACACAGCGGAGTATATTTGGTTGTTTCGGGGCAAAATTTCTCAACAAAGGTTATTGTAAGATGACGAATCGTGTATTTGTGTCCTTTTTCGCTTGCTTGGCGGCAATGTTTCAAAGCATTGCCGCCTTGGAGGCGGATTATACCCAAGGAATAATATGGGTAAATGAAGATTGGTACGGACACCAGAATTCAACCGTGAATTATCTGTTGCCCGATGATCCCGACGGTAATTATTGGAAATATCGCATTATTCAGGCTGAGAATCCCGGGATGGAACTTGGCTGCACGAATCAATATGGAGCGTTGTGGAAGGGACGGCTTTATCTTATAGCCAAGCAGGATAAGGATCCCGGAGCAAGCGTGACCGGTGGACGTATCACTGTCGCTGATGCCAAAACAATGAAGATACTGCATCAGCAGAGTCTTATCGACCCTTCGGGGGCGCAGTGTGACGGCAGAGGTTTCCTGGGGGTAGATGAACGGAAAGGATATATATCCACGAGTAATGGTGTGTGGGTATTCGACCTTGATAACTATACAGTAACGGGACAAGTGGAGGGTTCTGCCAACCCTAACGCAGGCGGTGACAATGACAAGCCCAATACCGATCCTACAGGTTCGCTCTATCATGGTCAATCGGGAATGATGGTTTCAGCGGCAGGTAAAGTGTTTGTCGCCCATCAGCAGTATGGGCTCTTGATCATAGACCCGGCGATTGATAAGGTCATTGAAACAATTTCGATGGATATTGTTCTGGAGGGTGCGGGAATAGGTTCGATAGTTAAGTCAAAAGATGGAAGCCTGTGGTTGTCAATCGCCAAAAATCTTCAGGGAACCGGTGCTTTCTTGAATTATATTGTCCGGCTTGATCCTCAATCGTTGCAGTATGAGGTTATTCCGATTCCCAATGGAATGTTTCCTCCGTCTAATTCCTGGTATGCGTGGACTCCTGACGCATTTGTAGCCTCGAAAGTCCAGAATTGCCTATATTGGAAAGGCGGACCTAACAGATGGTTTACCGGCACTAAAATCTACAAATTTGATTGTGACACACGGGAGCAGTCATTGTTCATAGATTTGGAGGAGGAAGGGGCGAATTGGAAACTCTACGGTTGCGCTATCGGTGTTCATCCTGTAACCGACGACATTTATATGGCTTTGTATCATGAATTCGGAACGCCGGCTTATGTCACACGGCGTTATTCACCTCAAGGTGATAAGGTTCGCGATTATGACATGATAATGAATTACTGGTTTCCGTCTTTGCCGATATTCCCTCAAGGGGAATCGAATGAAAATTCGGGAATGGATTTGGTTTCCGATTATGTAACTTCAAGTTCAGGCGNAATCTATGATCTACANGGACNCATNATAAAGACTGGTGTGGAGTTCGAAGACCATGAGGGACTTAAATCAGGAATCTNTATATGGCGAAATTCGGAACAGTCTTGCAAATTCATTGTNAGGTAGAGTGGTTAATGGTAAGTTATAAGATCGTTTNNATTCATGCCAAATGAACAATAGTGGAGGCTAAAGCTTTCATATATTAATGAAACCAAAATAATTACCGACATGGATAAACGAACTGTCTACTCCCGATTNAAGGNNATGGTTACCAAATACCCTGACGCTCCGGCTATAATAGAAGAAGACCGCAGCATGAGCTATTCGCAGCTGGATGCGATGGTCGATTCAATTCTTGCGAAGTTCTATGATAAGAAGCCCTCGTTTGTGGGAATCGTGATGCATCATGGCGCTGAGCAGATTGCGGCAATGCTCGCCGCTCTTAAAAGCGGAGCGGCATATATTCCTGCCGAACCGTCGCTTCCTCAGGAACGTATTGACTACATGATGAACACAGCAGGCGTGGAGCTGATCATAACCGATAATTTCTGTCGTCATCTTAAGCCGGCTGATAGGGAGATGGAAGATCGATCAGTTCCTGACGGAGTTGCCTACGTGCTCTACACTTCTGGCACCTCAGGCAAGCCTAAAGGTGTGGTTGTAGAGAATCATTCGGTGGTGAATTATTCAGAGGCATTCGAGGCTGAATTCAAGACCGGTCCCGGTGACATCATGCTCCAATATTCTGTGTGCTCGTTCGATATTTTTGTTGAAGAGGTTTATACGACATTGCTCAATGGAGCGGCGGTGTGCATTCCATCCCATGCCATCCATAACGGTTCAATGCAGGGATTGATGAAGTTCGTTGAGCGTCACGGTGTGACGATTATTGACGGTTTCCCCTATCTGCTTGCGGAAATGAACAAACTTCCGTCCATCCCTGAATCCGTTAAATTGATAATAAGCGGGGGTGACGTTATAAGGGGAAGCTATATCACCAATCTGCGTGACAAGGGGGTGAAGATTTACAATACTTACGGACNCTCGGAAACCACAGTATGCTCCAACTANTATCGTGTTGATNATGCCGNCACGCTGGCTGACGGAACATTTCCTGTCGGTAAGGCGGTGAAGGGGGTTGAGGTCAAGATTCTCGACAAAGATTTGAAAGAGGTGCCTAAAGGGGAAACAGGTGAAATATGTATCTTCGGTGAAGGTGTGAGCCGCGGATATCTCGGCAATCCTCCCGAACAGAAAAATTTTGTCACGCTTCCCGATGGTAAGCGTATGTATCGCAGCGGCGATCTCGGTTATGAACTTCCCGACGGGAACCTCGCCTTTCTGCATCGCCGGGATGATCAAGTGATGATTCTCGGTAAGAGGGTTGAACCTGAGGAGGTGGAAAATGTGCNCAACACATGTCCTTGCGTGGAGCGTGGNGTGGTTCGCGCATTCCTTNACGANAACGGGCTTCATTATCTCGTGGCTTATATTGTTGGCGGAGAAAACTGCACATTGCATGAAGTGAGACAATGGTTAGCGTCGAAACTTACAAATTTCATGGTGCCGGAATTTTTTGTTAAAGTCAAGCAGATTCCGCTGACACGTCGCGGCAAAGTTGATGTTGAAGCTCTACCCGTGGTGATGAAAGAGGGAGGAGTGTGATGGTTGAGATAAGAACGGTCGAATCGCTCACTGAATTGATGAAGTGGCGAGAGGAGGTTATCAGAAATGTTTTCGGCATAGCTCCAGATAAGAGCTTGCTTGACGCCAACAGAAAATATTATGAAACCCATGTTGCCGACGGCTCTCACGTGGCGATAGTTGCCGCAGAGGGCGGAGATGAGTACGGATGTGGAGCGTTGTGCTTTTCCGATGAGCTGCCTTCGCCCGACAATCCTACGGGGCGATGCGCTTACATCATGAATATATATGTGAGGGAGCGNTTCCGGAATAATGGAGTGGCTCATCTNATTGTCGCCCGATTGATAGAAGCNGCNAAGAAGCGGAATTGTGGAAANATTTATCTTGAAACGACCGATGACGGAAGACCCGTTTATTCCTCGTTGGGGTTTCGGGACATGCAGGACATGATGAAATTGATATGATGCAGAAAATTGAAATAGCAGGACTGCAATGTACTTGCAGCACGACAGTGAGCAAGGATAAAATCGCGTATATACTTTATCCGATGGATATGCTCGGAGAATGGCTTGAGCCTGCCGCAAGAAAATATGGCATTACTATTGCGGTTATCACCGGGATGGATTGGGAAAGCGTGTTTAGCCCGTGGAGGGCGAAAGGCGTTCCGAATGGGAGTCCTGATTTCAAGGGTGAATCGCCGGAGTTTTTAAAACTATTGCAACAAAAAGTTATCCCGGAAATTGAGGCTGCCGCCGGAATTAGCGAAGATGCCGAACGNAGNCTTGTCGGAGTNTCNATGTCGGGACTTTTCGCGCTATGGCAGTGGATGGTGTGTGACACATTTGCCAACATCGCCTCGCTGTCGGGGTCATTCTGGTATGAAGGTTTTCTTGACTGGATGAAAAACCGACCCATACCGAAGAAAAGCGGCAGGGGATATTTTTTGCTCGGCAATCAGGAGTCAAAATCCAATGTGAAGGCTTTCAACTCAGTGGGGGTTAATACTGAAGAAATAGTAGCGTTATTGCGTAACGCCGGGATTGACGTAGAGTTNCAAAGCGTGNCNGGNAANCATTATTCCGACCCGCTTCCACGNCTTGANAAAGCNTTTGCCGCTCTTTATTAGCAGGAAANAAATNCNGATTATCCTATTGACAGAATATATCCTTTCTTCTTCAATGAAGTGATTGTGATGGAAGGATCGGTGAGGAGTTTCCGTATATAGGTGATCTGGACATTAAGGGCGAGGGAGTTGGCATAGCTGCTGTCGCCCCACACGGTGTTGAGGATTGTGTCGCGATTAACTACTTTTTCGCAATTCTCGGCAAGGATGGCGAGAATCTCAGTCTGACGCAATGATAGCGAGTGAGTTTCCCCTCTATAGGTCAGAGAAGAGAGGTTGGGGCGGAACAGTGTGTCGCCAAGCTGATATTCCACATCCTGTGATGTTACATGGCTTTCGAAGCGCTCGTTGATTTTAGCTATCAACTCTTCAGGATAGAATGGTTTGGGAATGTAATCGTTGCCCTTTAATTTGAAGCCGTAGAGACGATCCACCTTGTCAGTGCGGTCGGTAAGGAAAAATATAATTACCCGGCGATCGGATTCGCGTATAGTCCGTGCCAATTC
>WFLX010148739.1_pt1 | contig 17003 bp, 15 predicted proteins | sample 4967041 | NCBI WGS metagenome assembly WFLX01 (sample SAMN12857096, study PRJNA449069) | gut metagenome | isolation source: stool from male and female vole | host: Microtus ochrogaster | place: USA:Florida | collected 2017 | reverse complement strand
TAAGCCCCAGCGTTGGCCGGCTCCAGCATAAGCATTGAGCTGAACCGGTTCATACTGCGTTAAAACCCCCACCACGTTAATGTTGGAGTTTGCGCAGTTGCTGAGGGGAAAATCGATGATGCGATACTTGCCGCCAAAATAGACAGCAGGTTTGGCAGTCTTGTTTGTCAGGTCATACAAACGAGTGCCACGCCCGCCAGCTAAAATCATAGCGAGCATATTGTTGTTTTCCATAGTTTTCCTCCTGAATTTCAACTGTGATTATAGCACTTACATTCGGCGCTATTGAAATCACTCTTTGGTTTTGTCAAATTCGGATTGATCGGTTCCTTCTCTATTACTTTAGCGGATTTTTTGAAAATTGTCGGCTTTATTTAAAAGTGAAAGCCGTTTCCACTTACTTTTCTGGTGTTTCGCCTCAAGATTTTCCTAATTTGGAAAATCGTCCTTCAAAGATGAAAAATTCTTAGCTTTAACAAAATGATTTTTCCAAAAAAAATGCTTTTTCTTTTCTCCTTCTTTCCTTTCACTTTGGGAAAAATAAAAAACCTAGGAACCAAAGGTGTCCTAGGTAAAAATCTAAATGAGAACGGCACGATCATCGGAAAATTCTTGGCCGGCTGCTTCTTTAAATTTACGGTGTAAATCTTCCACGGTTAAAGCCGCTTTTTCTTCTCCTTTAACATCGAAGATGATGTGCCCATCGTACATCATAATCAAGCGATTTCCTAAACGGATCGCATCTTTCATATTATGAGTAATCATTAAAGTAGTCAAATTGTCTTTTTCTACAATTCGTTGAGTTAAATCCAATACTTTCTTGGCTGTAAGCGGATCTAAGGCGGCTGTATGTTCATCGAGAAGTAAAAGTTCTGGCTTTTTTAAAGAAGCCATCAATAAAGTCAGGGCTTGTCGTTGCCCTCCAGAAAGCAGCCCCATTTTAGTATGCAATCGATCTTCTAACCCTAAACCAAGGGGAGCCAGTAAGTCGCGATACTGTTTTTGTTCTTCTTTGGTTTGGCCCCAACGCAAAGTTCTTGATTTTCCTCGACGTGTGGCAAAAGCTAGATTTTCACTAATCTCCATATCGGCCGCTGTGCCACGGAGCGGATCTTGAAAGACTCTTCCAATATAAGCGGCCCGTTTGTGTTCAGGAAGCAAAGAAATATCTTTGTTATCCAAAATAATTTGGCCACAATCAGGAGGATAGACTCCAGCAATCAAGTTCAACAAGGTGGATTTTCCCGCCCCATTTCCCCCAATCACCGTTACAAACTGCCCATCTTCAATGACTAGGTTTAAATCTTGAATGGCTTTTTTTTCGGTGACGGTTCCAGGATTGAAAGTTTTGGACACATGCTTAATTTCTAACATTAAAATTTGTCCTCCACATCTTTGACGGCTGCTGTTAATCGTTTATAGGCTGCCGTTTGGGCTCTTGATTCAAGCATCACTGGAATACTCAAAGCTACAGCTACCAACAACGCAGTAAACAATTTCAAGTTGTCGGGGTTTAAACCGAGTTGTAAAACAATCGATACAATAATGCGATACAACACGCTACCAATGACAATAGAAGCTAAGCGACGTAAAAAGCCGCCTTGACGACCAAAGATTGTTTCTCCAATGACAATAGAGGCCAAAGCCATAACAATAGCCCCAATTCCCATTTTGACATCGGCATATCCTTGTTGTTGACAAACTAAGGCTCCCGACATCGCAATCAATCCATTGGAAAGCATTAAAGCCACCATGGTTGTCCAATTGGTAGAAACTCCATTGGCTCGAACCATATGAGGGTTATTTCCCGTAGCCCGAATGGACATTCCAAGTTCTGTGCCAAAGAACCAATAAAGTCCAGCAATGGTAATTATCACAAACAAAAGACCAATAGCAATGATCGAAAGCGTTTGGGGAGTAATCCAGCCTAGGGAAGGGATTTTACTGGCCAACGTGTTAAACATATTAGGATAATTCAAAAGCGGAATATTGGATTGTCCCATGATAATTAAATTGATGGAATACAATCCAATTTGCGATAAAATGCCAGCTAAAATTGGTGGAATTTTACAAACCGTATTGAAAAAACCAGTAACAGCTCCAGCTAAAAATCCACAAAGGGTCGCGATTAGAACGGCTAAATATGAATTGACTCCGGCAACGACCAGCACCGCCGCGACGGCTCCTCCTGTGGCAAAGGAACCATCTACCGTTAAATCGGCAAAGTCCAAAAGACGAAATGTAATGTAAACTCCTAAGGCCATAAGGCCCCAAAGAATTCCTTGACCAATGGCACCTTCTAAAGAGAAGAGAATGGACATTATTCTTCCCCTACAACCGTAGCCCGATCTAGAACAGATTGGGGAATATCAAGATTTAGGGTTTCAGCGGTCTTTTTATTAATGGTTAAGGTGCATTGATCTGCTGGCAAGTAGGCAATCGCCATATCAGCAGGTTTATCCCCATCTTTTAAAATCGCCACAGCTTGAGCGCCGGCCAACTGTCCCAATTCATAATAATTAATACCATAGGTGGCCAATCCACCATTTTCAACCATACCTTCTTCCCCTACGATGCAAGGAATGCCATATTGGGAAGCGGCTTGCGATACCGTTGCCATGCTTTCTGCCATCATGTTATCGGTAGGAACATAAATGGCATCCACTTTTCCATTTAAGGATTCTACAACTTGTTGGATTTGGTTGGAGTCGGTAACACTGGCTTCTCTGTATTCTAAATGACGTTCTTCGCATTGTTCTTTAGCCAAATTGATTTGGAACACAGAGTTGGCCTCAGCATTGCAATAGAGAAGTCCAATGGTTTTGGCATCTGGTAAAATCTCTTGCAATAAATCAAACTGTGCTTCTACAGGGGTTAAATCCGAACTTCCTGTTACATTTCCACCAGGATTTTCATTGGATTTCACCAAACCAGAATCCGCTGGATCCGTTACTGCGGAAAGCACAATAGGAATATCTTTGGTTTCATTGGCAGCTGCTTGTGCTGCAGGAGTCGCTACGGCAAAAATCAAACTCACTCCATCGTTAACAAATTTTTGGGCAATGGAGGTACAATTTGCGATTTCGCCTTGGGCAGATTTAAAATCGATTTTGGCATCGGCATAGCCATTGTCTTTTAAATAATCCTCAAATCCTTCTGTGGCCGCATCAAGGGCGGGANNTTCNACATATTGNAAAANCCCAATNGAAACATCACTTGCTNCNTCGGTTTTGGCTGTACTTGAAGTGGAGGTAGAAGTAGAGCTGGCATCAGAAGAACAGCCAGCCATCAATAAAGCCGCACTCAGTAAAGCCGTCGAAAACGTATGACCCAGTTTCATGAAACATTAACTCGCAATTTTCTCTCTCGAAGGTTTACAAGCTAAGCTCGTTTTGTTTTAGCTTAGGTCTTAGCCAAAGACCTCAAACAAAATGAGTAGCTACTTTGCAGGCCATTGCGAGCTTTCCTTTCTTTTTTCTTTTTCCTGCAAAGTCAAGGAGCAAATCAAACGCCAATGGTTTTTCTTTGTCCTTAAAAATAAAGCTCTGTTTTATACATAATGCGTTCTAATTTTACACAATTGCTTATAAGTGTGGAATTCTTTGGGCAATTTGTGGAATAAGTTTACAGAAAAATTTCAGAAAGAGCGAAAAAAAAACCGCCCTTTCAGGCGGAAAAGGAATCAATAGAAAAATTATTTCTTTTCGCAACCGCAACCACAGATTGCTTCTTCGTTGGATTTAATTTTTTCGTCGTGTTTTGCAGCGTCAGCTTCTTTACGAGCGATGACTTTTTCGTCATGAGAGATTTCGTCTTTGCGAAGATCTTTCATCAATCCTGTTTTGTCATACCCTTCTTCCACTGCATGTTCGTTTAAATCTTCACGTTTCTTTTCAATTACACGTTCGTCGTGACGAACTTCTGCTTCCAAAATTTTGTCTTCAACTTTTTTAATGAAATCAGCCATGATAGAGGCCTCCTTAATGTGTACACGCTTACTATAACAGGAAGAAAGAAAGGCGACAAATAATCCGCTTGAAAGATGCCTGAGCGGCNCNATTTAGNTNGAATACGAATAATGAGAGGCGTTTTCNANCAAAGTATTTAATAATTCTTCNGGCATATAATCAAAGCGAATGGGCGTACGATTGATTAANTAGTCTAAGCAATCATTGGAATANCCNGTNACGGTATATACNGCTTGGCGCCCTTCATCATAATCCATATACACTTTTCCATCTTTTACATGGAATTTTCCACTGCGTTCTTCTACNAGTTCGTTGTTTTTAAAGTCATATTCTTTAAATTCGCTATCATCCCAGAANCATTGNCAGGTAAACATCTCTTTACTGAAGTAATGAATCCAATTGCCTAGTAAGGCTTGACGGGGAAATTTTGCCCGAACGGCTAATTCCTCTTGTGAGTTAGCCGTATTGCTTGCGCGACCATCCCAAGAGGTTTTAGTTTTCGTGGTATTAGCGCGCATAGGGAGTGCTTTGTTTTCTTGTTGAGAGGTTCGTCCATTGCGTCGAATGGCTTTGGCCTCTTTGGTGGAGGTTTGACTTTCTGATTCTTCTTGCGATTCGTCGCTCAGGCTAGGAAAGCCTGTAGTGGAAATATTGGCAATCGCGGTCAAGCTTTGGGCTTCTCTTGCTTCGCGATCTTCTTTGGATAATTGCTCTTTGGAAGTCGCATTGCGCAATAAACTGCGATTGCGTTCCCGACGGCTACCATTGCGTAATTTTTCAAGGGTTTCAGTGGGAGTTGTTTGGCTATCGAGTAGAGTTTTTGCATCTTCCATGAGCTGGCGGGATAATTCAAGACGTTCATTCAAAGTTTGCTCAAAAGAGCTTAAGGTATCCTGGTCAGCGGGAAGGGAGAACAAGGTTCCGGTTTGAAGCGTTTGAAGCAAGTTTTCAAGCGCTTGGGTTTGATCGCGCAATTGCTCGTATTGTTTTTGGACTTCCCTTTTATTGCGTTGTTCCTGTAACGCGATCTCCTCTTTGATTTCGCTGATCACAACTTCATTTTGTTCGCTACTTGATTTGAGTTCATTTAGAATCTCTTTCCAAGCTTTCACATCAGATAGACTGGCCATGGTTTTCCTTTCTCGAAGCTTCTGGCCTACGCAAGGTGAAACGGATGTTTTTTTCCTTTTAAAGGTTGTGCGTTTCTTTTTCGGCATAGTGGCCTCCTTGCACCATTCTTTTCAAGTTAGGAGAAAGAATGCGGATAGAAGTTCCTTTCAATTATGCTAAGCCAACCGAATTCGGTCAAATTCGTTTCCTTGACTGTTTCGAAAAGAAGACAAAGCCGGCTTTCTTTTCTTCCTTTTTTCTAAGCAAACGATAAGAAAAAGCTCTAGAGCAAGTCTAGAGCTAGAACGACACTTTTAACGACTAAAGATCTCTTTAAGAATAGCGATTACACCAATAACCATGAGTACAACTTTTACCACTTCACTAAAGGCTTTCGTTGGATCACTTTGCATTTCGAGGGCAAAATCATCTACTTGATTATAGGCGTTTTTGCGTAATGTCTCGTAGGCTTCGCTGGCTTTTTGAGACAATTCGTTGTGATTGCTAGCGAGCTTGTCCCCAAACTTTTCTGCTTCAGCATTAATTTTATTGGCTGCTTGTTCCAATTCTTCGCCAGTACGACGGGAAGTGCGATCAAAGGTTTCTTGAGCTTCTTTCGCTTTAGCGTTGATTTGATTTTGTAATTTTTCGATGTTCGTGCGATCGATTTGAAGTTCTTTGTGAATGGCTTCAGTCGCTTTTTCTTGATCGGCTTCGACTTTTTCACTTAACGATTTAAACTTCGCATCCATTTCTTCTTTAAACTTTTCTTCACGTTCTTTAGCTTCTGTTTCTACTTTAGAAAACGCTGCTTCNGCTTCTTGAATNGGANTTTTAGCAGGACCNGCTAATTTTTCATCTGGTGAGGTTGTTTTTTCGATTGGGGCTTTATTGTCATCCATCATTATTTCCCTCCAACTTTCTTTTCTCTATTATGCCGATACCACTAAAAAAAAGCCCTTAGAAAGCCTGAAAGGAACACTTTAAGAGTCATAAAAAAAGTAGCCGTAGCTACTTTTACTTCATTAAAGCTCAAGTTCTTTTTTCCAAAGACCATGTAAATTGCAATATTCGTAAACCGTTGCGGTTCCATTGCCACCTTTAATTTCAAATTCGGCAACAGGCGCTTCACCAGGAAGCAATGTCGCTTTTTCAACACTGCCATCTGGATATTCCATCCAAATATTAGTAATCCAATGCGCAGGAAGCATAGGGTGAGCAGTAGAGCCAACTTGAACTTTTACTTTACCATCTTCTACTTTTACATCGGGAACGTGTTTTTCTACAGCTGCATCTGTGGAACCAGGAACTAAAAGAGTAGCGGGTTGACCATTGATGGTAATGTCCATTTCTTCATTAGCAGGAAGAATCACTTCAAGCAATTCGCCATTGGCACCTTTATACAATTTCATAAGAATTCTCTCCTTAATATTTCTTTAATTTTAGCATTTCCCTTTTCGCCACCATACTCATACGCTTAGAAGTTCTTTAAGGGAAGGTCTTCGATTCGTTGCAAGAAGAAAGTGGCTTTGAACGCGCTAAGATAAAGGTGCGCCACGCGCAGAAAGGAAGGTTGTTATGGATATTCAACTTCTTCCCAGCGGAAATCTTCAAATCAAAACGGATACGCCTTGTACCTTACAAGAGATCTGGGATGATTTGGATCTTTCCAAGGAAAAGAAAAAACATGTCCAAATGATAAAGGGCAAAGATCCAATCACCAATCCTCAAGAAGAAATTTTACCCAGTGATAAACTTACCGTTCTTGTCGATGATACCTATGATTTTCAAGAAGAGACCCCCGTTTTTTATGGAGGCCTTCCAGTCGCTTATGAAGACGATTGGTGCTTAGTCGTCAATAAAAAACCTTTTTTATTAGTCCATGGTGATGGCCAAAGTGAAGATACTTTAACAGCTCGCGTCAATGCATATCTTCAACAAAATGGGGCTCGATTCCCCGCTCAACCGGTCAATCGTATCGACTATGAAGCCTCGGGCTTAGTTCTCTTTTCTAAGCATCCTTTAGCCAAAGCGTATTTAGATCGTCAATTTGAGGATGGCACCGCGAAAAAACAATATTTAGCCGTAGTTGATGGTCGAGTAGCCAATCGTGACATCGATATCAATAACCCGATTGCTCGTAATCGCCATGAAGCCGAAAAAATGATGGTCTACAAAAAGGGCAAACCGGCTCACACCCATATTCAACGCTTAAAACTTTTTGATTAACAAACTTTCTTGCTTTTAAGGAAGTTGACGAGTCAGTATGTTCAGAAATGAGCATATCGTGGCGTTACGAACGTCCAACAAAGAAACTGAATTGCTGGAAACCCCTAAAGCCAGTCAAACGACAACAAAAGGATGAAACAAGCCTAATTGTGAACGTGGCGAAAGCAAAAAAAATTGACTGGATGGCATATGGTTAAATCCTACGTGTTTTAAAATGGGCAATCAGCAGCGAAGCTCCGAATAGGAGAACGTTCAACGACTATCCCTCGTAAAGGGAGTAGGATCAAGCGATCCGAAGTGGTTTCGCCGTACTGGGTCATGCCAACGGATAAGATATAGTCTGTGCTTGCATGAAAGTGCAAGATGCGTAAAGCATCACAAGAGTCGCGCCCTTGTGGAACCTTTCAGGATAAATCTCTGGTTCGAGCCGATATTTCTACCGGTCGTAAACATCAAATTCGTGTTCATCTTTCAAATATTGGGTATCCTATTATGAATGATCCGCTTTATGGGATGGTTCGTAACAATAAAGGCTTAATGTTACAAGCGTATAAGCTTTCCTTCTTACAACCCTTTACCCATAAGCCAATTGATGTGGAATTGGATATGGATACTCGCTTTAAATGGTTTGATCCCGCTTTAGCTCAATAACAAAAAAACAGCAAAGTCCCTATACGCTTTGCTGTTTTTATTTGTTTTAAGGTTTTTCTAGCGCCTAATCAAGAATCCATGTCTAAAGAAGACGTTTTTTCTGGTTCACTTACACTTATAGGAAAAGAAGAGGCCGTAAAGGCTGGATCTTTAGTTTCTTCTTTAAGAAGATCTTCTTGGGTTTCTATAGAGTCTAGATTTTCTTTTTTTGATTGCATTTCGGATTGATGAAGTTGATCCAACAAAAGTTCTAAACAATAACGAATAACGGCTAACACATAGCTTGTCGGAAAGCGATCCTTTAAGCTTTCAATCCGCTCCGAAAAATGGCCTCCATTTTGTTTTAACATTTTAAAAAGTTGATTGGGCAATTCGTCTCGTTNNACATGANCAAACACATCAATCACCGCAAATTCTTCGGGATTTACANGGGAAGTAAGCTTTAAAGAGCGCAAATTTTCCACAATCAGTTCTAAAAATTGTCGATAATCGTAAAGAGCGATGGGGTCGACTTTCGCAAATAAGGCCAGAGCTTCGACAAGCCGACCAAGATCGTAATTTTCCAATTGGCCATTGGGCAAATCGGCTGGATAATAACCCAGCATCGCGCGATATAAATAATCTTTGGCTTGAGCCGCTTTAGGAAAGACGATTTGCATTTGAGCAATTTGACTGGCCAAATAATTTTCTACAATATCCATTAACGGCTTATCTTCAGGGGTAAAGGTATACAAATAACCAGGGTATTTTCCCAAATATTTTTTCGCCTCCAAATACCCTTGCGCATACAAACGCTTGGCATGGGGAGTGGAAAAATCCAACGGATTTCCCAGTTGGAGTAAGGGTTGAATGTAAAACATATCGGGTTTTAAAGCAGGGGGTAAAGCTTCGCCAGGTTCATGCAAATCCACCACCATTGTCCATGTAGCTTCGGGCATGATGGCTTCAAGCAAGGCAATGGGGACATTGTCGGCATACATGCCATCCATATAGTCTTCTCCTTGAAAATGCACCTTGGGAAAAGCTGGATAACAAGCTGCGGAAGCCATGACGATTTCTTCGGCATTTTCAGGGGTTATTTCCCCTTTAAAGAAAGCCCGTGGTTCCTTTTTGGTATCGTTAAAGGCCATACAAGCATATTTAATGGGAGAGGCTTTAAAGGAATCATAGCGAAACATTTGCCGAAAGTGTTCCCGTAAAGGGGTAATATCCATACGTGAATCAAAGTATTTGATCACAAATTGTAACATGGTGCGAGAACCTAAAATTTTTTCCTTTAAAGTCATGGGCACTTGAGGTAAGTCCGCCGCAATGTGATGAGGTTGCATATTCAACACAAAATCGGTAACGGGTTCGATGTTGTTACCTGGATAAAAAATACCCACTAAGGCACCAATTGAAGTTCCAGTAACTCCATCAAAGAAGAGCCCTTCTTCATTCATCGCTTGCCATACCCCGACGTGATAACACCCCTTGGCTCCGCCGCCGCCAAGAACTAAACCATAGTGATCTGTAGCACTTTTTAAAGCAGGAACCTTTTGAATGGGCTTGCGTTCATTTTTTTCCATTACACCACCTCCAAAAAATACCATGTCCAAGCTAAAGCCACTTCTCCGGGATAGACTAAGGCAAAGGAAGCGACTTTTGATATCTCTTCATTTTTTAAAGCCCGATACAACAATGTGATGATGGTCATTTTATCCCAATCTTTTCGTCCCAAAAGAGTAGAGAGATCGTTGACATGATCGAGTTTGAGTTTGGCTTCAAATGTTATCAGCTTTTGATGTAACTGAGCCAAAAAATCTTGAACAGTCCAAATATGAAACGGATCAAGCCCAGCCACATAGGCCAAGGCCTCAATAAAAAGCCATAACCCTTTTTCTTGGGCAAGAGTTTTGGATAAATCCGAGGGCGAATAGGAAAACACCCAATGCGCAATGCCTTCAATGATTTCCGGTTTTAAAACAATATGGTACAAATCAAAAAAGAAGCCCAGATAACCCGCCCAAAAGGCGATATTTTTTTGATCTTTGAGTTCAAAGGTGTAAAAAAAGCCACATAGACTATTCATGGCTTTAGAGGCCTCTAAGTAGCCGGCCCAAAGATTTCGGGTTGCCGAAAGCGCATTGAAGTCTAAAAAGTTTCCAAGCGGCAATAAAGGCTTCATTTCAAATAAATCAATTTTTTTGCGATCGACAGGCAAAACCAGCCCTGGCCCTTGAACGTCCACAGCTAAAATTTTTGTGGCCTGCATTTCCATAGCCAAATCGATGGGCACATTGTCCCAATACCCTCCATCAATATAATCGTCTCCATTCATTTTTAAAGCTGGAAAGGCGGGAAAACAGGAGGCGGAAGCCAAGATGATCTCTTGGGCATCGTGTTCATTCATTTCGCTTTTAAAATAGGCTTGGGGGGTACGTTTGGTCACATTGAAGGTCATACAGGCATAGTTAATGGGCGATTGCTGAAAAAGTTTCCAGTCAAACATTTTGTCTAATTCCTGCTTTAAAGGCGAAATGTCGACTCCTTTGCCATCCAAAATGTATTTTTGTAAAAAAGAGCTGATTTCTTTTCGACTCGAAACCAAAGCGCCAAGGGTTTCCGGAAAGGCAAATAAGTCCGCTACGATGGTCGTTGGTTTCAAAGTCTTTACAAAAGCAATCATTTCTTCTAAGGACCCTTGCACATACATCGCACTGACTAAAGCGCCAATCGAAGTTCCAGCGGTGCAATCAAAATGGACGTTTTGTTCATCAAGTGCTTTCCAAACGCCAATTTCATAACAGCCTCTTGCTCCTCCACCGCCAAGCACTAAGCCACTTAAGGATTGAGGATGGCTAAAAAACCAATTTTTCATAATTTTCCTTTCCATCGGTTGTTTTGACTCTCCTTGATAAATGGACAAAAGAAGCAAGGAAAATGGCAAGAGCCAAGCCCTTGTAGGCTTCTTTTGGAGAGACGATTTTAAAAATGGCTTCCTTTTTTAGGGAGTTCTTTTTAAAGAGGTCAAAATTAAAGCGACCTCTTATGATGGGCTTTATATCATAAGTTCAATTCCCTGCACCAAAAAGCTTACTACAATACAATATCCCCAGCCGATAAAGCTTAAAAAGGGCAATAAGCGTTCTTGAGCAAGTCTTCCATATATCCAACAGGTCAAAGAAGCTAAAATTATTACGAAACATAAGCCTTGCAGACCCAAAGAAAAGCCAATACAACAAAATCCAATGGCATCGGCGAGGCCCAGCCAATGCTTCTTAACCCAAATTAAGCTAAAAAGCCCAAAGAAAACGCCCAAAAGGCGAGAAGACCAGGAAAAGCTCCAGTATAGCCCAATGCCCATTACCAATATCCCTACTAAAAGCCATATCCAACCAAAATGACGGGTTTTAAAATCCTGACAAAAGACCAAAAAGCCGATCAAAAAGAATAGAAAAAAAGGCCATGTCGAAAAAAGAGGAGGTGAGGTGGCTATAAATCCTGAAAAAGGAAGAATCCAAAAGGGTAAAATCCAAAGGGGAAGCTGCCATAAGACAAGAAGAAACCAGCTTATCGCGCAAAAGAGAAAAGAAATCCAAAATGGGTTCATACCTTACCTATCTTAAGAAAAAAAGGTGACTTTTCCAAAAGAGGAAAGCTTACTAAAGAGTAAGCTGTTGGGTTTTGGGTAATTCAATTGTTTGAGGCTTAAAAAAGCCAGCGTTTTCAAACTCAATTTTATAGGCCTGTAGCTGATATCCTTTTTCACTTGGCGTTCCACCATATTTCACATCTCCAATGAGGGGAGTGCCCAAAAAGGCTAGACAAGCCCGAATTTGATGAAAGCGGCCTGAATGCAATTTGATTTGAGAAAGATATTGGCCATGGGACTCTTGAAGAGTATGAATGGTCATTTGCGCTAAGTCATACTCTGGCTTGGGGGTAGGGGAAATCAGGGCTTTGGTTCCCTCTTTTTTCAAATACAGCGTGATCTCTCCTTGCACCGGTTTACGATCGGTAATAGCCAAGTAATATTTATGGATTTGGTGATCGGCAATGGCCTTGGTAAGGTGACGAGCCGCATTCGCCGTTTTACCGGCTAAGACGAGTCCACTGGTATTGCGATCCAAGCGATGAGCAATCGAAGGGGTAAAAGAGTGTTCGATTTGAGGATTGTATTGACCACTTTGTTGCAAATAAAAAAGCAATCGATCGTTGAGGGTATCTTGATATTCGGCTTTATCCTTCATCGATAACAATCCGGCTGGCTTATTCATCGCAAGGAATTGATCATCTTCATATACGATGTTGGGTTTTGGTAAATTCAGGACCACTTTTTGAGGTTTTTCTAAAAAATCGGGGGGAAGAAACAATAAGATGTGATCCCCCTCCATAAGAATTTGATCAAATTGGGCTCGCTTGCGATTGACTTTGATCTTTTTATTGCGAATGGCCTTGTGCATAGCGGATTTTTTTAAATTGGGATAGGCTTTGCCTAAAAATTTATCCAAGCGCTGGTTGGCATCATTTTTTTGAATAATTACTTCTTCCATAAAATAAGACTCCTTCTAGAAGTGTCTCTAGTTTTAAACAATAGAAATTGTGCTTTGAAAACAAATGAGGGGCTTTGAAAATCGTGCTTTTCAAGTGCTTGCGCTTTCATTACAATGGGAAAGGATCTTTTAAATTAATTTGTGAATTAATGGACAAGTCAACTTTTCGATTTGATTCCATTGGCGTATTATAAAAAACACTTTCTTGTCTCTTCCAAGCGGGTTTCAAAAGAAGTGCTTGGCCAAAAAAGAGGTTAAGGAAAGCCTTGTTTACTCAAAAAACATTCAAGAAACCTAAATTCAGTTTCTTCCCTTTTAGAAAGGAGAAAAAACTCCATTCGAGTTTTGATGAAATCATACTTATGAGAGGTGTATTTAACCCTGTAACCCATATTCGCCGCCAAGTGTTCGCGGCCATTGCCAAAATGGCTTACGATGATAATGTTGACTACAAAGAACGTTTAGAAGCCATTCCTTATGAAATCGTTCCTGGCAAACAAGCCCGTTATCGGGATTCCGTCTTTTTGGAACGAGCCATTGTAGGAGAACGTTTGCGTCTAGGCATGGGTTTACCGGTACGCGACATTACACAAGCAGCGGCGATTAGCGATGGTGTGGAGGAAAGCATCATTGCGGAAAAATTTTACGATCAACCTTTAATTAACATCATTTCGTTTGCCTGCCATGCNTGNCCTGAAAAGAAAGTACTTNTNACCAATGCTTGTCAAGGTTGCNTTTCCCNTCANTGTGTCGAAGTGTGCCCTAAACAAGCTGTACACATTGTGGATGGTCGCTCCGAAATCGATCAGGACAAATGCATTAAATGCGGAAAATGCATTGAAGCCTGCCCTTATCATGCCATCATTAAAATTGAACGGCCATGTGCAGCAAGCTGTGGCATGAACGCGATTTCTTCCGATGAAGATGGCAAAGCCAAAATCGATTACGATCGCTGTGTTTCGTGTGGCCAATGCTTAGTCAATTGTCCTTTTGGCGCGATTGTCGATAAAGGACAAATTTTCCAAACCATCCACTCCATTCGTCAAGGGGATGAAGTGTATGCAGCAGTCGCTCCTGCCTTTGTTGGACAATTTGGAGCTGGTGTCACGCCAGAAAAAGTAGCCGGAGCTTTAAAAGAGTTGGGCTTTAAAGATGTAGTGGAAGTCGCCATTGGAGCGGACCTTTGCACCATTGAAGAAGCGGAAGATTTTTTAGACAAAGTACCCGAAAAACAACCCTTCATGGCCACTTCTTGTTGTCCAGCTTGGTCTGTCATGGCCAAAAAAGAATTTCCCCAATTCAAAGACTATATTTCTATGGCTTTAACGCCTATGGTTTTAACGGGACGTTTAATCAAAAAAGAACATCCTAATGCCAAGGTTTGTTTCATTGGTCCTTGCGCTGCCAAAAAATTAGAGGCGAGTCGCCGCTCCGTGCGCTCGGATATCGATTTTGTCCTCACCTTTGAAGAGGTGATGGGGATGTTTGAAGCCAAGGGGGTAAACTTACCTCAAGCCGTCGCGGATGAGACCGCCTTTAAAGAAGGCACTTCAGCGGGCCGTGAATTTGCGGTTTCTGGTGGGGTAGCTAAAGCGGTTAAGACCCTTATTCAAAAAAATCATCCTGAACGTGAAGTCAAAGTGCAAGCGGCGGAAGGCTTAAAAAACTGCCGCACCATGTTGATGATGGCCAAAGCAGGTCGCTTAAATGGCTACTTAATCGAAGGCATGGCTTGTCCAGGGGGTTGTGTAGCGGGTGCCGGAACCTTAGCTCCAATTGCTAAAGCCTCAGCTCAAGTTAAAAAATATGCCAACGAAGATATGTTGAAACTCGCCGATGAATCGGCCTATTCCGAGGATGTCCATACCATTTCTCATATGTACGATGCACCGGCTGAATAAACTTTTACTTGCTAAATTTTTAATTTTTTGCTAGCATACTTATGCTTGCTTCCCCTCAGGGTTAGGATTCGTCTTAGCCTTGGGGCTTTTTTATTGTCTTTTTATCCTGATCTCTTTTCGAGACTTGACCTTTGTTTTGGAAAACCAAGAGAAGGAGGGTTTGGTTTTGCTTTCCTTTTCCCATATAATGCTTTTTGACGCAGGATCTTCGAAAACTCTTCGTTTTTGACTTTTTTAGAATTTTNGCTTTTCCTATTTTAGGNCAACCGNAAAAAAAGGAAAAAAGCGCTTTTTTATACAGTCGACGATCCTTTGTTTTAGGTTTGGAGGTGTATCAACTGATGCATACGCTGCGGGAGTTTTACGAATACCGTGAACTGCTCAAAACAAACGTCCGTAAGGACATCCGCGGCCGCTACAAAGGCACTTTTCTTGGCATGCTTTGGACCTTCATTAACCCACTGTTGCAGGTATTTGTGTATTATTTGGTTTTTCCTTATTTAATGCGCGATGCCATGCCAAACTTCGTGGTGTATTTGATTACGGCGATGTTTCCTTGGAACTTTTTTATGTCAAGTGTAGTAGGTGCCACGGGTTGCATTAAAGGCAATGCGGGAGTGGTTAAGAAGGTGTATTTCCCTAGAAAAATTTTAGTGTTGTCCCAGGTGATCTCCAATATGATCAACTTCTTTTTCTCGGTGCCCATTATCTTACTCTTCGTTGTCATCTTTGGAATTCCTCTTACTTGGCATTTGGTCTGGTTACCGGTCATTGCAATTGTCGAAGGGTGTCTTTGTTATGGACTGGGCTTGATTTTATCGGCCATTAATGTCTACGCCCAAGANGTGGAANGCTTGGNACAATTTTNCTTANACTTGCTTNTTTATGCCACTCCAATTATTTACAGCATCGATATGTTTGGCCCCGACACGCCGGTTTATCCTTTCATTCAAAATAACCCGATGACTAAAATTGTCACCGCCTACCGAAATATTTTTATGTATGATCTGGATCCGTATTGGCAGGGCATTGGCATTGTGTTTTTGATTTCTCTTGTGCTGATTGTGATTGGAAACTGGGTATTCAACAAACTCGAANAAGGCTTTGCCGAAGAACTTTAGCACCAGNGGTATCCCCTGGTCTTTTTCANANAAAACGATTGGAGAAAAAAGTATGTCGTATTACCGATTTGATGCCGATCGCATTGANATTNTTACGCATCCTGAAGATAACTCGTCCTACATTTTGATATGGGGAGCGGCCATGGACAGTGAAGCGGAAGAAGATCTCTTTGAGATGGCGATTAATGATTATCGAATCCCTTTACGCGTGCGTCGTTTGGAAAATCCATCTCTCAACCCCACTCCTGGGGCGCGTCCAGGGTATGTCATTCGTGCGGACATTCCTTCCGTTTTAGAAATTACCCCCGAAACCCTTGAAACACTGGATTTGGCCTACAATCATAAAGAAGTGAAACGCTTTGAAAAGCCCTTCTTAATGGCCTCTATCAATCAAAGAGGTTTGGTCTGTACAGTCGACATGGTCGATGTTCGCAAAAACAAACTGCTCTTGGGCGGTTGGGTCGTTTGCATGGAGGAGGTTCAACTCGAAGTACTCGATGCCAATGGACAAGTCTTAGATGCTAACCTCACCTTAAGCAATCGCTTTGATGTGCGTCGGTTTTATTTTGTCCAAAACGAACACCTCTTTGGGTATCATGCTTCCATTAAAAACGCCGATGAAATTGCGATGCCCGTTTCTTTGCGCTTGTATGCGCCAAAATCAGGCCATGAATGGATTATTCCCACAGTTCCTCAAGATCCACCCGTAGAACCTATTGAGAAAGTCGTCGTAGAAGAAGCTTTAGGGGAAATGCAAGAGCCAGAAGAATCTTTCACTTTAGAAGTCCAAAACGTGGTGACTCCCCCTGAAGAGGAGGCCTTCGTAGAAAAGCCTCAACCTCCAACCCCTACTCCAGCTGCTCTACCTAGCCATCGCACTCCAATGAGCATTGCGCGTGGGGTAAAACGACGCGTCTCAGCCGTGATTGATGAACAAAAAGAACGCATCGAAGCGCACAATGAGCGCATTGATAAAGAGCGTATGATTCGTGAAGGAATTCCTTTAAAGCCAGAACCCGATCCCCTCTATCCAGGCCCTACCCCTCCAGAACGTCAAGATTTTGTGATGCCTGTAGTAGAAAAACCCACTCCTCAAGACGAACCCGAGGCCTCTAGCGTAGAGGAACAAGAAGAAGACTTCAACGATCAATACAATCGCTGGTTTTTAAAAAATCGCACTAAAGAAGAAGTTTTAGCCAAGCAACGTCGCTTCCACTTTAAAAAACAGCCCAAAGTTTCGCTCATTGTAGCTGCCTACAATACGCCCCTTGATTTGTTGGAAAAAATGATCGATTCTGTGCGGCAACAAACCTACGACAATTGGCAGCTTTGTATTGCGGATGGCAGCACCAACAATGAAGTCTCGGATTATTTAAGCGCCCATCCTGATCCAAAGATTTCTTGGACGAAGCTTTCGAAAAATTTGGGGATTAGTGGCAACATGAATGCGGCCGCCGAATTAGCCACGGGTGAAATCATCGCCTTGTA
>WFLX010040807.1_pt1 | contig 17004 bp, 17 predicted proteins | sample 4967041 | NCBI WGS metagenome assembly WFLX01 (sample SAMN12857096, study PRJNA449069) | gut metagenome | isolation source: stool from male and female vole | host: Microtus ochrogaster | place: USA:Florida | collected 2017 | reverse complement strand
TTTTTCTGCTGCGACCTCGACCAGTGTCTGGGTCAGTGTTGCATAGACGGCGATGCCGGTGCGCCCATCACCGAGGCCGAGCGTGACATACTCGAAGAGATAACTCCGGCCCTGATGCCCGAACTGCTCCCCGCCGCGAGGGAGGAGATTGAAACCAACGGGGTGGCCTATGTGGATGAGGAGGGCGACCTCGTGACCTCGATAATCGACGGACGCAACTGTGTCTACACCTGCTATGCCGAGGGGGGCAAATGTCTCTGCGCCATAGACCGCGCCTACCGNCAGGGACGCTGCTCNTGGCGCAAACCGATTTCATGCTACCTCTATCCGCTGCGACTCACCGAGTACCCCACATTCACGGCCGTCAACTACCACCGCTGGAAAATATGCCGCAGCGCCGAGTCCAACGGCCGCAAGCTCGGCATCCGCCTCNACCAGTTCATGCGCGAGCCGCTGATAGAGCGCTTCGGTCAGGAATGGTACGACGAACTTGTGGAAGCCTGCGAAGCTTATCTCGCCGAATACGGCGGCTGAATCCCGCGCATAAGAGCAAGAAGCACTGCTCCGCGGGTCACGAGATAAGCGATGAACGCCAGCCACAGGCCATGATTGTGCATGGTCGGGAATGCCAGGAAATAGACCGCGAAAAACACTGCCGTGGCACACGCCATTGACACCAGCATGCGCCGTGTGGCCGTCGACCCGATGAAAATGCCGTCGGCTGTGAAGGCCACGAAGCCCGCCACCGGAATAGTCACCGCCCANCCNAAATANTCGGCNGANGTNGCCACCACATCGGGGTCATCGCTAAGCAGATGAAGGAANCCGGTGCCGGATAGCAGATAGAANAGAGTGAACAGCGCCGCCAACACTCCCGACACCAGAAANAGCATCCTCACCGCGAGACGGAACGACGCTCCGTCGCCCGCTCCCTTATAGCGGCCACACAATGCCTCGCCCGAAAACGCGAAGCCGTCCATGAAGAATGAGAAGAAGGTGAAGAGCTGCATCAGCAGAGCGTTGACCGCAAGCACCACGGGGCCTTGCGACGCTCCGGTGCGGGTGAACCACAGCGTCACGGCTACGAGACACACCGTGCGCAGGAATATGTCGGTGTTGATACGGAAGTAGCGCAATATGCCGTCGCCACGCATTATCTCGCTCAGCGGAGGAAACTTCGGATGGTAGCGGCGCACACAGATGGCGAGCGCCAGCAGCAGTCCGCCCCATTGCGCTATGAGAGTGCCGAGCGCGAGGCCACGCAGACCCATCCCGGCAGCATAGACCAGCAGCAGGCTTGCCGCGATATTGGTCACATCCATGGTGAGCGACACCCACATGGGCGCGCGTGAATTCTGCATCCCCAGAAACCATCCCGTGAGGGCGAAGCTACCCAGAGCGGCCGGAGCGCCCCAGATAAGCAGGTGGAAATATTCTGAAGCAAGCCGCCCCGTGTCGCCCTCCACATCCATCCAGTCGAGCAGCAGCCGGCAGAGCGGTGTCTGCATCGCTACGAACACCAAGCCGATAGCCATGGCAAGCAGCAGCGAGCGCCAGAGCACCAAGGCCGCCTCTCCGTGGTTATTAGCCCCGTANGCCTGAGCNGTCATGCCGCTCGAACCCATTCGCAGGAATCCGAGCAGCCAGTAGAGCATATTGAACATATTGCCCCCCACGGCTATGGCGGCAATATATACCGCGCTCCCCATGTGCCCGGCTATAGCCACATCCGTCATCCCCAGCAGAGGGGTGGTGATGTTTGTGACTATAGAGGGTATGGAGAGCGCGAGGATATGCCGCAGCATAGTGCGGCGGGATTGTGCGCGTGAGAGGGTCATCAGTTTTTCTTACCGGCGACCATGCTCTGCCATATCAGGTAGATGATGATGAGAGCGTAGGCCACGAGGCCGAGCGACTGGTTGAGGGTTATCGACATCGGGTTGCTGTATTCGAAGCCGGCGAAGCGGGTGAGGGCTGCGAAGACACCGAAGAGAGCGCCGCCGGCTATCATACCCGAGGCGATGAGTGTGCCGCGGTCGCGGCGAGCGTCATTGACAGCCTTGTCCTTGGAGCGGGTCGACACGAACCATGCGATAGCGCCGCCCACNAGCAGNGGAGTNTTGAGCTGCATGGGGATAAACATACCCAGACAGAAAGCGAGCGCGGGCACTCCGAGCCAGTTGAGCAGCAGGGCGAGCACAGCGCCGCAGATGTAGAGTATCCAGGGGGTGTCGCCGCCCATCATTATAGGCTCGATCACCTTGGCCATCGCGTTGGCCTGCGGAGCTACGAGAGCATTGGGGCCGGTGAAGCCATACACGTTGTTGAGGAGCAGTATCACGCCACCCACTGTAGCGGCCGACACGAGAGTGCCGAGGAATTTCCAGCTCTCCTGCTTGCGGGGAGTCGAGCCGAGCCAGTAGCCAATCTTGAGGTCGGTCACAAAGCCACCGGCCATGGAGAGTGCGGTGCAGACCACGCCGCCTATCACCATCGAAGCCACGATGCCCGAGGTGCCGCTGATGCCTACAGCCACGAAGATTGCCGAAGCCACGATGAGAGTCATGAGGGTCATGCCCGATACGGGGTTGGTGCCCACGATAGCGATAGCGTTGGCAGCCACGGTGGTGAAGAGGAATGCTATCACGGTCACTACCACCCAGGCCACGATAGCCTGCCAGAAGTTATGGAGCACCCCGAACCAGAAGAATATCAGCACTGCCACAAGAGCTATGGCGATAAAGAACACGATGTGCTTCATGGATATGTCGCGCTGCCAGCGGATCACGTTCTTGCTGTCGGAAGCACCGCCGCGGAATTCACGGCCTGCCAGTCCGGCTGCCTGCACTATGATGCCCCACGACTTGATGATGCCTATCACACCGGCCATGGCGATACCGCCGATACCGATCAGGCGGGCATAGTCGCTGAAGAGCTGGGAGGGATCGAGCGCGGCAATCTCAGGAGCGCCATAGGTGCCCATCAGGGGAAGAATCACCCACCATACGAAAGCCGAGCCGGCAAAGATGACGAAAGCATATTTGAGACCTACTATGTAGCCGAGGCCGAGAAGAGCGGCGCCGGTATTGCAGCTGAGCACCAGGCGGGTTTTCTCAGCGAGAGCAGCTCCCCAGCCGGTGAGCGCGGTGCTCACNGTGTCGGCCCAGAATCCGAAAGTCTCCACAATATAGTCGTAGAGACCGCCGATNAGCGATGCAATCACGAGAGTCTTGGCCTGGCCGCCGCTCTCCGAACCCTTGGCCTGGGCGCTTACGAGCACCTGAGTGGTGGCCGTAGCCTCGGGGAAAGGATACTTGCCGTGCATATCCTTCACGAAATATTTGCGGAAGGGGATGAAGAAGAGTATGCCGAGCACACCGCCGAAGAGTGAGCTGAGGAAAATCTCAAGGAAGTTGACCGCGATGTCGGGATACTTGGCCTGAAGGATGTAGAGCGCCGGGAGGGTGAAGATAGCACCGGCCACTATCACGCCGGAGCAGGCACCGATGCTCTGGATAATCACATTCTGCCCGAGAGGATTGTTTTTCTTAAGAGCGCCCGAAAAGCCTACGGCGATGATAGCGATAGGGATGGCGGCCTCAAACACCTGACCCACGCGGAGGCCGAGATATGCGGCCGCAGCGCTGAAGATAATAGCGAGCACCAGACCCATCGTCACTGAATAGGGGGTCACTTCGGGATAATCGTGAGCCGGATGCATGATGGGACGGTAGGTCTCATCGGCTGCAAGCTCGCGGAACGCGTTTTCCGGNAGCTCCACAGGGTCGGCCGTAGCATAGATTTCCTGCTCTTCTGCGGCAGGATTGATTTTGTTACTCATGTCTGCTGTGATGATGATCGTGAAAGAATTTCAAAATTTTCTGCAAGAATCTCCGTAATCGAATGCTTCAGCGCATTCCGGTCGGTCCATGTGCGGGTGCGCAGCTTCCCTTCNATGAAAAGCTTGGTGCCNTTGCGGATGTAGCGCTCCGCGGTTTCGGCAGCCCGTCCCCACATCACTATATTGTGCCACTCGGTGCGCTCCGGTATGGTAGCCCCGGAGGCCGAGGTATAGGCGCGTTCGGTAGTGGCCAGCGAAAACTCCGCCACAGGCTGAGTCTCCACGTAGCGTATCTGCGGGTCGCGTCCCACATTGCCTACCAATATTACTCTGTTGACGCTCATAGGTGACTGGTTTATTCTGCGAAGATAAGCTTTTTTCTCCAACATTTCCTGAATAATCGGGGGAAAATCAAATTAAAGTGGTAAATTCGCAAAAAATTACATCATAATATCATTCATACCCTTACCAATCCATGAATCTCAGACTGCTTATCATACTCCTGAGCGCAATCGTGCTCACGGGGTGCTCAGACTCCAAGCCGAAATATGAGCCGAACGTCATACCGCGTCCGCAGATGGCCAATTACACCGGCTCTACAGTGAGTTTCTCCAAAGCCACTCTCAGCCTCCCCTCCGATACGGCCGAAAGAAAGTATGCCGACTGGCTGAAGACGCTCGGGGTGGAAATTGTAGCGGACGGAGGCTTTCCTATCATGGCGACACTTACCGATTCAATCCCCTCCGCCCCGGCCAATGACGAAGCCTACAGCCTCAGCGTGGCNACCCACGGCGTCACTATCGAGGCACTCAGCCCNAAAGGCATCATGCAGGCTCTCCAGACCCTGCGGCAGCTTGCCGAAAAAGAAGAGGAGGGAGGAGAGAGAGTAGAGGAGGAGAGATAAGCCTTCCCGTATGTGAAATCACCGACTGGGCTGCGTTCAGGTGGCGCGGTTTCTTGATGGACGTGGGGCGCAGCTACATCTCTATGGATGAGCTNAAGCGCGAGATGGATGCGATGGAGCTGTTAAAGCTCAATGTGTTCCACTTCCATTTCACGGAAAATCAGGCATGGCGTGTGAAGAGCAACGCTCACCCCGAGCTTACCGACTCGAGCGTCGTAGAGCGTCAACCCGGAATGGTCTACACCCTCGACGATGTTCGCGAGCTTGCCGACTATGCCGCCGAGCGTGGCATCCTATTCCTGCCTGAGATAGATATGCCCGGCCACAGCGCGGCGTTCAAGCGCGCATTTGGCACCGACATGCAGTCAGCCCGCGGCAAGAAGATTCTCAAGGAGCTCGTGGGAGAATTTTGCGACAGCTTCCCCGATCTCCCCTATCTGCATATCGGCACAGACGAAGTGGCTTTCACCGACACCACATTTGTGCCCGAGATGGTAGACTTCGTGCGCTCCAAGGGCAAAAAGGTGATTTCATGGAACCCCGGATGGAAATATGCCCCCGGCGAGATTGACATGACACAGCTTTGGAGCTACCGAGGNAAGGCACAGCCCGGCATCCCTGCCATAGATTCGAGATTCCACTACCTGAATCATTTCGACACCTACGCCGACCTCGTGGCACTCTACCGCTCGCAGATTTACGGCCACACCGAGGGCTCCGATGATATAGCCGGCGGAGAGATAGCGGTGTGGAACGACCGCTACACCGCCAATGAGCGCGACAATATAGCCATCAACTCCGTCTATCCGGCCATGGTAGCTTTCGCCGAACGGAGCTGGCTGGGAGGAGGCACGGAATATTTCGACAGCCTCGGCACCAATCTCGGCGACCCCTCATCGGCCGACTTCGCTGAGTTTGCCGACTTCGAGCGCCGATTGCTCCACCACAAGGCCACCTCTCTCGCCGATGTGCCTATAGCCTATGTGGCGCAGACTCCGGTGGAATGGCGCATCACCGAGGCTTTCCCCAACGGTGGCGACCTTACGGCTGCGTTCCCGCCTGAGGCCGAAGGAATGAAAGACACCTATATTTATAACGACTCCACATTCACCACCTCTACCGCCCGCGGAGCGGGAATATATCTCCGCCATGTGTGGGGCAAACTTATCCCTGCGTTCTATTCCGACCCNCAGCCCAACCACACCGCTTATGCCTTCACAAGAGTATATTCGCCGACCGACCAGACCGTAGGCCTCCAGGCCGAGACCCAGAACTACAGCCGCTCGGAGCCCGACGTAGCTCCCCCGGCCGGAAAGTGGGACTACCGGGAAAGCAAAATCTATGTCAACGGTGAGGAAATCCTTCCTCCCACGTGGACAGCCACCCACACCGAGCGTTCCAACGAGCTCTCGCTCGGCAACGAGAACTTAGCCGCCCGCGAACCCATAGCCGTCAACCTCCACAAGGGGTGGAACGACGTGATGATAAAACTCCCGGTAGGGGAATTCTCCACACCGGAGACGAGACTGGTAAAATGGATGTTTACCTTCGTGTTCACTACTCCCGACGGCCGCGAAGCAGCCCCCGGCCTGATTTACTCTGCCGCGACAGACTAATCAAGTCGCACCGGACCCGAAAAATCNATAAAGTCCTGTTTCTTCGATGAAGAGACAGGATTTTTTGTTTGTATTAACCTGTGTGGGCAAACTCTTCGCCCACNCANCCCCGTACCTTTGCCATGTAATCCTAAAAATCACTACATCATGGCAACTATCAACACTTCCGACATCCTCTTCGCAACCCTCGTACAGCGCGGCAAGACCATAACCTCAGTAAGACTGAGCGGCATGTCGACCTTCAACGACATTATCAAATATCTCAGCCGTATGCTCAACGGCACCTTCGGCATGATGACCGTGATACTCCGCAACGGCACCCAGGGCTGGCACCAGCAGCGCAACATAATGTTCCGCCGTCCGGAGCCTGTGCCTGTGCAGCTCTCCCTGTTCTGATTGCGCCGGGTCAGGGATTGAGAAGATCGGGATTGAAAAAACTCTCTATATCGCGTGCCATCTCGAGGGCGCGCACCGCTCCGCTCTCAGGATTTATTGAGGCAGCGTGGGCATAATCGGTTGTGGCTCCCGAGCGGTCGCCGGCACGCCACCGCAGCTTACCGCGCAAGAAGTAGGCCTCGTCATCGCCGGGATTATTCTTTATATAGGTGTCGAGAGCCTCAAGAGCCGACGCTGTGTCGCCACGGCCCACCATTATCTTTATATCTTCAATAGAACTATCCATCGTGAATGCTTGTTAAAAAAACATCATCACAAAGATAGTTATTTTATGCAACATTTTTCACGACTGCTTATTTTGCTGGTGCTTTCAGTGTCGTTTTCGGCCTATGGAGCACCCGATGTAACCTCTTATGACTGGACCGACTGCCGGGGAAGCGCCAAACCNTATCCCGCTCCGGCCACTGTCACTGCTACTCCCGACTCACTCATACCGGTGATGATCAACCACGTAGGGCGCCACGGCGCACGCTACCCGTCATCGCCCAAAAACACCATGCTGCTCTCCGAACTGCTGCAACGAGCCACCGAGCTCCACACCATCACTCCGAGAGGCAAAAAGCTCATGGCCCTCAACGAAAAGATTATCGACGCGAGCACCGGACGCTGGGGTGTGCTCGACACCCTCGGCAAAGCCGAACAGCAAGGGATAGCCATGCGCACCTACGGACAGTTTATCCGTCTGTTCCGCGACAGCAAGATTAATGCGGTGAGCTCCTATGTGCCCCGCTGCATCATGAGCATGTATGAATTCACCCATCAGATAGCCCGACTCGACAACCGGGTGGAAATCACTACCTCATCGGGGCGGCAGAACAATCCCCTGCTCCGCTTTTTCTCCGACAACAAGCCCTACACTGAGTTTACCGAGAGCGCCGAGGTGAAAGAGGCTATNGATGCCTACGCCGACTCAGTGATGCCGCGCCAGCTGCTCCGCAAGCTTCTCGGCACCGGTTTCCCCTATGATGAAATCAACGAGCGCGACGCGCTCATGGCCGTCTACTCCGTGATAGCCGGTACGGCCGCCATGGAGATGCCCTCGAAGCCCTCCGAGATTCTTACTCTCGAAGAATTCAATGCCCTCTGGTCAATATTCAACCTCAAGCAATATCTCAACCATTCGGGCAACTCCCTCTCGATGATTCCCGCCCAGATAGCGCGCCCGCTTCTTATGGACCTCATCGCCACCACCGATTCCATGGTGGCCGGAGCCGACATTGCGCCGATACAGCTGCGGTTCGGCCATGCTGAGACCCTGATGCCGCTCCTCTCGCTCATTCAGCTCCCCGGATGCGCCTACTACTCCGACAATCTCGAGAGCGTGGCTACCAACTGGCTCGACTTCAACATAGTGCCTATGGCCTCCAACTTCCGCCTCGTGCTTTTCAAGACAAAGAAGGGTGCCTACTATGTGAGAGCCGATTTCAACGAAATACCTGTGCCACTGATTGCTTCGCGCCCCGATGATATTTATCTCCCCTGGGAGGAGGCACGCGACTACCTGCTCTTCAGAGCCAACTGACCCGCTGACATCCAACCTCATAATGACCTCGCTATAGCATATCCGCTACAGCGGGGTCAATTTTTTTTTGCAGAAAAATTTGGCGGATGAAAAAATATGCCTACCTTTGCAGTGTTGTAGTTAAGTACAACACTAAAACATCAATCAAAACCACACTGAAAAAATGAAACGAATCATCACAGCGCTCCTCTGCTTATGCGCACTCCCCGCACTGACCCACGCCCAGCTGCTCTGGAAAGTGACCTCACCCTCCGGAGGGCCGGTATCATATATCCTCGGCACCCACCATGTGGCTCCCGCCGGAATGATTGACAAAGTCCCGGGGCTTCGCGCCGCCATAGAGGGCGCCGAAACAGTGTTCGGCGAGCTCGATATGGCCGCCATGATGACTCCCGAAGGACAGCAGACCATGCTTGCCCATGTGATGGCTCCCGCCGACAGCCTCCTCACCGCAGTGCTCACCCCGGCGCAGACCGATTCAGTCAACGCCCTTTTCGAGACATATACCGGCCAGCCCGGATTAGTGGCCCAGATGGCAGCCATGAAGCCTGCGATGCTCACCAATCAGCTCGCCATACTCCAGTCTATGGCCGCCTTCCCCGACTTCAATCCTGCCGACCAGTTTGACACCCAGGTGCAGAACATCGCTCTCGCAGCCGGAAAGAGTGTGCGTGGCCTCGAGTCGCCCGAATTCCAGTATGAGATGCTGTTCGACACCCCTATTTCCGACCAGGTGGCCGACCTGATGAAAGGAGTGAGACTCAACGACCTTGCCATAGCCAAGGCCAAGGAGATGGCCGAAGCCTATATCGCCGGGAATATCGACCTGCTGCTCACACTGATGGAGGACCCCGAGATAGGGATGGATGCCGACACAGCCGAAAAGCTTATCTACAGCCGCAACGCCAACTGGGTAGACATACTCGTGGGGCTCATACCCACCTCCTCGGTGCTCGTGGCCGTAGGAGCCGGACACCTCCCCGGCGACAAGGGCCTTATATCGATGCTCAGAAACAAAGGATATAACGTAACTCCCGCAGAATGATACAGCTCCACAATCTCAGCTACCGCTATCCATCGGGCGTGATGGCCATAGAGAACGCCAACGCCATAATAGCTCCCGGCATACACCTGCTCGCCGGGGAGAACGGTGCCGGAAAGTCGACCCTGCTCCGCCTCATCGCCGGACTGCTCTATCCCTCGCATGGAGAGGTGACTATCGACGGCCGCAATGTGGCTCTGAGAGAGCCCTCGGTGATGAACAGCATATTTTTCGTGTCGGACGACATGAATCTCCCCGCACGCACCGCCAACCGCCTGGCCGACAATATCGGGGAGTTCTATCCCGGATTTGACCGCGGATTCATGGCCGAAGCGCTCGCNGACTTCGGTCTCAACGGCGACATGAGGTTCGACCGCCTGTCGCTCGGCAACCGCCGGAAGACCCTGATAGCCTTCGCACTCGCATGCGGCACAGCCACAGTGCTCCTCGACGAGCCCTCCAACGGTCTCGACCTCGGCTCGCGCCGCACACTGAGCACCCTGCTCATGAAGTGGGCCGGGCAAAATCCCGAACGCACCGTCATAGTATCGACCCACAACGTCGGCGACATAGAGAACATTATCGACGGAGTGATAATGCTCCGCCGCAGCAACCTGCTTCTGGCAGCCGAATGTGGTTATCTGCTTTCGCGCCTGAGCTTCATAAAAACTCTCGTACCGCCCGAAGAAGCCCTCTTNGCCATGCAGGATGCAGGCATGTTTCGCGCCATCATCCCTGCCGACGAATCGGCCGGAGAGTCAGACCTCGATCTGCCTCTGCTCTACTACGCACTCCATTCACCCGCAGCGTCAACCATATTAAACGCATTGTCATGATACCCTCCACATCGTCCTTCTCCATAAATCGAGCCATAGCCTTCGGACGCCTCTATCAGCCCACACTCGGGCGCATGATGGTGATTTATCCGGCCGTTACCCTCATACTTTCCATAGTCACCTTCCTTCTCGGAGTGAGCAAGGTGGGAGTACCCTTCATCGCCTTGGTGTCACTCTGCGTCACCTTCATGCTCTATCTCTCTCCGCTGGTGTTTGTGGCCGGGGGTGACCCGGTTATCGAAACGATGCTTCCGGCCAAAGGGAGCGAGAAAGCATGGTTCATGATAGTCTGCTCGCTGATAATGTTCCCGCTTCTTGTCTGGGTCCCTCAGGCGTTGGTAGAGTGGGTAATCAAAGATTTTTTCCCGGCATTTTATGAGAGAAACTATATCTGCGAGATGAAGAGCCAGCTGGGCGTCAACGCAGGCGTAATCTCCTACGCTCAGGTGTTAGTACCCACAGCCACATGTCTCTACGTCGTAGCCCGCGAGCGTCGCCGCAAGATAGTCACTCCCGTGATATGGACCCTCGTATCTACCGTNGGCCTGGCAATCCTCGGCATNGTCNTNGCTTTCACGAAATTTTTCAATATCGGCCTTAATCATGCCCGGAGCGGTCTCGACCCCTATGAAGCNGAGGAGGTCAGCGAACTGGTGCGCCAGCAACTTATCCCGATAATGAATATAATGGCCGTGTGTTGCCTCATCTACATACTGATAATGGCATATTTGTCTTACAGGAAAATCTCTAACCGCCAGATCTGAATGAATTTCAATAACCAACGACCTATATACCGACAGATAGCCGACTACTGCTTCGCACGCATACTTTCAGGCGACTGGAAGCCGGGGGAGAGGGTGCCATCCGTGCGCGAGCTCGCTGTGCAGATGACAGTCAATACCCACACCGTGCTCAAGGCATTCGAATATCTGCAGACCCACAATGTGATAGAGCCGCGGCGAGGCATGGGCTACTATCTCGCCGACGACGCCCCGCAAAAGGTGCGCGACACCCTGCGCGAAGAGTTTTTCGAAACCGCGATGCCCGAATTTTTCGAGCAGATGCAGCTCCTCGGCATCAGCCTCGAGGAGGTGACCGCCGCGTGGCGCGACCGCTATCCCTCCGACCGCCGGGACTGACCCCGGAGAGCTTTGCNTGAGGGTTTTGGCGAATTTGTTGGGCAGGATATGCCATAATTCAAAGAAATTTAGTAATTTTGCAGCCGCAAAGCCTTTCCGGAGGCAAAAATCCGGGGGCTNNANAACTGCAAATCAACACACCACAGTATAAAAAANATTNNNGGCAACTACTNCTGATTTCAAAAACGGAATGTGCCTCGATATCGANGGCANCTACTTCTTCATCGTAGAGTTTCTCCATGTGAAGCCCGGTAAAGGCCCGGCTTTCGTGCGCACCAAGCTCAAAAATGTAAAGACCGGCCGCGTGATCGACAAGACCTGGAACTCGGGCGTGAAGGTCGAAGAGGTGCGCATAGAGCGTCGCCCCTATCAGTATCTCTACAAAGACGACATGGGCTATAACTTCATGCACACAGAGACCTTCGAGCAGGTAGCTCTCCCCGGCGAAAGCATCGACGGCGTACAGTTCCTCAAAGAGGGNGACATCTGCGAGGCTATGGTTCACGCTGCAAGCGACACCATCCTCACCTGCGAGATGCCTACCAGCGTGGTGCTTGAAATCACCTACACCGAGCCCGGCATCAAGGGCGACACCGCCACCAACACCCTCAAGCCCGCCACTCTCGAGACCGGCGCCGAAATCCGTGTGCCCCTCTTCTGCAACATCGGCGACAAGGTGCGCGTAGACACCCGCGACGGTTCATACGTAGAGCGTATCAAGGCCTGATAGCCGCTCCAATTCCGACGAAACAATTCCATCATCGCCGGCCGGATTCCACTCAGATGGTTTCCGGCCGGACTTTTTATGCTCACCGAGCGTTATATGAATATGACAGCAGATATTGAGACACATCCCTGGGAGCCATTTATCCCCGACGGTGCCAAGGTTTTGATTATGGGCACATTTCCTCCGGGCAACCACCGCTGGAGCATGGATTTCTATTACCCCAACCCCACCAACGATTTCTGGAGGATAATGGGGCTTATATTCATGGGCGACAAGAACGCGCTCTATGACCCCTCCACGCGCCGCTTCGACCTCGAGGCGATAAAGAGGCTTATGACCGACAAGCATATCGCCCTCAACGACACCGCCCACACCGTGAGGCGATTGAAGGGCAACGCTTCCGACAAGTTTCTCGAAATCATCGAGCCAGTTGACCTTGCCGGACTGCTCGCCCGCATGCCCGACTGCCACACCGTAGCCACCACCGGCGAAAAGGCCGCAGGAGTCGTGGCCGACCTCACATCTACCCCGATTCCCAAGATGGGACGCTTCGAAACTTCGGCCGAAGGGCTCGAAATCTGGCGACTTCCCTCCACGAGCCGCGCCTATCCGCTGGCGCTCGAAAAGAAAGCGGAGTTTTATGGCGCAATGCTTCGCCACATCGGCATAATTGTGTAAATTTGCAATCGCAAACAGTTACACTAACCCTGTCGATTTTCTGATTCGGATGATAACCCTTGCCATATTTGACCCCGCGGCCATAGTCAACTCATTTTTCGAGGCGACCCCGATGGCCATATATTTCATGGTACTCGGCCTGATGGTGGTGGAGAGTTCGTTCATACCCTTCCCTTCGGAGGTGATTGTCCCCCCGGCGGCCTATCTTGCAGCCACTTCCCATGAGGTGAACATCATAGCCGTGGTGCTCTTAGCCACCCTGGGAGCGATAATAGGAGCGCTGATCAACTACTACCTGTCGGCNTGGATAGGNCGTCCTATCGTCTACAAGTTTGCCGACTCAAAGCTTGGGCATGCATGCCTGATTGACCGCGCTAAGGTCGACAATGCCGAGAGATATTTCGACCGCCACGGAGCTATATCCACTTTCGTGGGCCGGTTGATTCCGGCTGTGCGTCAACTCATCTCCATTCCCGCCGGCCTGGCGAGGATGAATGTGGGCAAGTTTGTGATTTTCACCGGACTCGGCGCAATGACATGGAACATAGTGCTCGCAGCCCTCGGATGGTGGCTCGGACAGCTCGTGCCGCGCGAAGAGCTCTTCGCCAAAGTGGAGCAATACAACGACTACCTCACCTATGCCGGCATAGCTCTCGGCGTGATCTGCGTGGGAATCATAGTCTGGAATGCCCTGAAGCCCCGCAAGTAAGACCAATCCAACCACATTTCATCATATCATTCTTCTATCACGATGGTAAAGATAGCCCCCTCACTTCTCTCGGCCGATTTCTGCAATCTGGGCCGCGATGTGGAAATGCTCAACCGTTCTGAAGCCGACTTCATACATCTCGATGTGATGGACGGCGTGTTCGTGCCCAATATATCATTCGGCTTTCCGGTAATCTCGGCCGTCAACAAGATTGCCACCAAGCCGCTCGACGTACACCTGATGATTGTTGACCCTCAGCGCTATGTGAGCCAGGTGCGCGACTGCGGAGCCTACTATATGACTGTCCACGCCGAAGCATGCACCCATCTCCACCGCACTATCCAGCAGATAAAGAGCGCGGGAATGAAAGCAGCCGTGTCGCTCAATCCGGCCACTCCGGCAGTTATGGTCGAGGAGGTGATAGCCGACTTGGATATGGTGCTCCTGATGTCGGTCAACCCCGGCTTCGGAGGCCAGTCGTTCATACCCGGCACATTAGCCAAGGTCAAGAAGATAAAGGATNTGATCGCCGCCTCGGGCTCTAAAGCCGAGATAGAAGTGGATGGCGGAGTGAATCTCCAGACCGGNGCCGAGCTCGCAGCTGCCGGAGCCGACATTCTGGTGGCCGGAAGCTTCGTGTTCTCCGCTGCCGACCCTGAGGCTACCATAGCCGCNTTGCGCAAACTTTGACCAATCCGATTATCGGTAATTTTGTAAAACACACACATTCCCTTTGCAATGGATCCATTTGAGATATCTCCCGACAGCTATGCTCCCAGCTATGACCCGTCGATGCTCACGGGCCGGGAGCGTCAGACTCAGCCCGAGAAGCCGGCCGANGAGCCNCGCCACGAACAGCAGCCTCAGCAGCCCAAGCGGCCCCGCCAGACTCCCCCGAAGGAACAGCGGCCCGCACCTAAGGCCACAGCAAAGCCGGCCTCACCGACCGACTATGGCCGGTGGAAGCTCTTTGCCGGTATCTTCCTGATTATCCTTGCGGTATATCTGCTCATCTCGTCGCTCTCATTTTTTGCCAACGGTGCCGACGACCAGAGCATAGTGCAGGGCCACTCCTACTCGCAGATAGCGGCTGAATCGGAGCGTATAGGCAATTCCGGAGGCCCGGTGGGAGCTTTCGTGTCACACCTCATGCTCTCGAGATGGCTCGGTCTGGGCTCGTTCATCCTGATTTTTTACGCCGCTGCAATTGGCCTGACTCTCATCAAGGTAAAGAAGTTCAGGTTCTGGCATCTGACCTACAAATGCCTGCTCTCGGCTATAACACTGTCGGTGCTCGCCGGATTCGTTACCTACGCCATGACTTCGTTCAACTACTGGGGCGGAGAGCATGGCCACATGGTCAATAAGTTCCTGATGGACAATGCCGGTATATGGGGCGCCATNGGTGTCAACATGCTTTTGGTGGCCGCTGTGGTGCTGGTGTTCCTCCGTGAGATACAGGCNGCATGGAATATGTATCGCGAGCGGGTAGAGAAGCATCGCGCCAAGCTCGCGCGCGAGCGTGCCGAAGCCGAGGCCCGNCGCCGCCAGATGGAGCAGATGCTTGCGGCTTCAACCCCGGCTCCCGAAGCTGTTCCGGTTCCTGAACCGGTAGCCGAAGAGGAGACTCCGTCGACCGAAGAACCGGTAGAGGAGACCCAGGAGATACGCCACCGCAACCCCGCCCCCTTCTCATCGGGCTATGCGGAGACCGACTATGCNCCCGACGAGTCGCACCACACACCCTATTATCCCACGGAGGAGAANCCTGCCGACCCGGTTCCAGCTGAGCCCGTCCATGCCCGCACCTCAGACACTGTGGAGTACCCTTTTGAGAGCCGGGAGGCTGAATCTTCAGACCTCCGCCCTCCCCTGTTCCTACGCCGGCTTTTGTTGCCGAAACAGCCGCTCCTNTNGAGGCTCCTAAGCCTGAGCTTCCTGCATTGGAAGAGCTTCCCGAGGAAGAGGAGGAGGTGCCGATGACCATNAGCGCCGGCACGGTGGAAGAGGCCACGCATATCAACGACAAGCCTTATGACCCCACGGCCACACTCTCGCGCTTCCGCCTCCCCTCAATCGACCTTCTGCAGCCGGTAGACACCTCCACTACTCACGTAGATATCGANGANCAGGAGGAAAACAAAGCCCGACTGACCAAGACCCTTGAGACATTTGGAGTGAAACTCAGCAAGATAGAGGCTACCATCGGCCCGACCATCACCCGCTATGAGATTATACCCGCCGAAGGTGTGCGCACCCGCTCCGTAAGGAGCCTCGGCGACGACCTCGCCCTCTCGCTCTCGGCTCTCGGCATCCGCATCATCGCCCCGATTCCCGGCAAGGGCACCATCGGCATCGAGGTGCCCAACAAGAAGCCTCAGATTGTGGGCATCCGCAGCATCCTGTCGTCGGAAGCCTACCAGAAATCTACGGCCGAGCTCCCTATAGCCATGGGCTCGACTATCACCAATGAGGTGTATGTGGCCGACCTCGCCAAGCTCCCCCACCTTCTTGTGGCCGGTGCTACCGGNACCGGTAAATCGGTGGGCCTCAACACAATCATAACCTCACTACTCTATAAGAAGCACCCGGCGGAGCTGAAATTCGTGTTTATCGACCCGAAGCGCGTGGAGCTCACCCCTTATCGTAAGCTCAATCGCCACTATCTCGCCGCGCTCCCCGGAGAAGACCCGGTGATTACCGACACATCGAAGGTGGTAACTGTGCTCAACTCGCTCTGCGTGGAGATGGGCAACCGTCTCAACCTGCTCGAAGAGGCCGGAGTGAGAAATATCAANGAGTATAACGAAAAATTCATCTCGCGCCGCCTCAACCCCAACAAGCACCGCTTCCTCCCCTACATAGTGCTCGTAATCGACGAGTTTGCCGACATAATCCTCACTGCCGGCAAGGAGGTGGAGAGCCCTGTGTCGCGTCTGGCAGCCGTGGCCCGTGCCGCCGGCATCCACCTGATTATCGCTACCCAGCGACCCACTGTCAACGTCATCACCGGCGGTATNAAGACCAATATCCCCGGCCGAATAGCTTTCCGCGTCAATCAGGCCGTTGACTCCAAGACCATTCTCGACACCACCGGTGCCAATCTTCTGGCCGGAAAGGGCGATATGCTCTTCTCGCAGAACGGCGTGATAGAGCGTGTGCAGTGCGCGTTTATCGACACCCCCGAGGTACAGGCAGTCTGCGACAGTATCTCCGACCAGATCGGCTATGACGAGCCCTACGAACTGCCGGAATATATAGCCGCCGGAAGCGAAGCGCCTCAGGGCAAGCCGGGCAATCTCAACGACCGCGACCCGCTCTTCCCCGAAGCGGCCCGCATGGTGGTGGAAGCCGGGCGCGCGTCGACCACCGACCTGCAGCGCCGCCTCTCAGTTGGGTTCGGCCGCGCCGGCCGCATCATGGACCAGCTTGAGATAGCAGGAGTGGTGGGCCCGCAGCAGGGCGCCCGGCCTCGCCAGGTGCTCATGGATTTCATGGCCCTCGAACAGTACCTCACTCCCCCTGCCACAGACT
>WFLX010019332.1_pt1 | contig 17008 bp, 16 predicted proteins | sample 4967041 | NCBI WGS metagenome assembly WFLX01 (sample SAMN12857096, study PRJNA449069) | gut metagenome | isolation source: stool from male and female vole | host: Microtus ochrogaster | place: USA:Florida | collected 2017 | reverse complement strand
AATCGCCATACACAATCGGACCTACGGTATGGATTACCCATTTTGCCGGAAGGTTATATCCGTGGGTTATCTTCGCTTTCCCTGTAGGTTCCTCGTGTCCTTGCTCGTGCATTATATGCGCACATTCCTCTCTCAACTGCATTCCCGCAGCCGAATGGATAGCGTTGTCAATACACCTGTGCANGGGAATAAAACANCCGAGCATCTGCGAATTGGCAGCATTNACAATCGCGTCTACCTGAAGGCGTGTGATGTCTCCCTGCCAAAGCCTCAGTTTGGGGTAGAGGGGCGACACCGGGATTGAGTCGAGCGTCACGACCCCCTTCTCCTTACGCTGCTCTGAAAGNTCNCCATCCTGAAGATTAAGCACATCTTCGGGCAACGGCGANGGCATACGCACNTTCATAAGNGCNCGGAGCAGGTTGCGCTTATCCTCTATCGACTCGGGAATGGAGATATGAGAATACTCAGGGTGCTCCTTCAGAAGCACCCCGAGTAATTTATTCAGTCTTTCTTTTTCAGAAATCATAATTTTGTATTAGTAGCCGATTGTGAAACGCTCTTTGTGGTGGGCGGGTTCAGCGAGCTCATCCACCATTGCCTTGGCATAATCCTCTACAGAGATGAAACTGTTGCCATCCTTATCGAAGATCATATCATCTTTGCCAAGACGGTAGACCCCTGTACGCTTGCCGGGACCCTCAGCACCCATATTGCCGAGGTTGCCTGCGGGTGAGAAGAAGATCCAGTCAATGTCATTCTCATTCATAAGGGTATTGAGATAGAACTCACCGAGTGATTTCACACCGGGCACCCAAGCCTCGGGCAATGTGCCTGTGTCGATAAGACGTACACCCGGTTTGACGAAGAGTGTACCTGCGCCTCCAACGATAAGGAGTCGCTTAACGCCCGCTTTCTTGGCAGCGTCAACAATCTTGGGATAGTTGGTAAGAGTTTCCTCATATATATTGGGGTTTGCCCATCCCGGATTGTATGCACTTATCACGCTTTCATATCCGCGAAGGTCTTCTGTAAGTGCTTTTTCGTCGGAAACGTCCACTTTCTTGACAGTCAGATCCGGGTTTTGAATTTTCATCTTATCGGGGTTGTTCACGAGTGCCTCTACCTGATAACCACGGTCGAGGAGTTCACGCAGAATAGCTGAACCTACAAAGCCGCTCGCGCCAATCAATGCTACCTTTTTGCTGTTGTTCATAATCATTTTATTTTAATAGATTCTATACCATAAATACCTAAAAATTAGCCAAAATGTTTTTTTATTTTGTTCACTCACATAGATTTCAGTTTACTTACCTTGATGTTAGTATTGTTGATTCTTAAACCGCTGGTTATAAACTCAAAAATGATTTATTAACATTCTTTAACGCGCCAAAAATTCGCTGTTGCACACATAAAATTTAATTCTTACCTTTGTGCAATAATACTGAATACCACCGCTCTATGGAAAGACATTTCAACAAGAACGAACTATATCCCGATTGCCCGATTCGTAATATTCTTAACCGTATCAGCGACAAGTGGACGCTGCTCGTGCTCTATACTTTGAACGGTCACGACTCATTAAGATTCAAAGACCTTTCGGCGGAATTGCAAGACATATCACAAAAAATGCTTGTCCTTACACTCCGTACTCTTGAGACCGACGGCTTTGTGAAGCGTGAGGTGTNTTCGCCGANGTGCCTCCGNGNGTGGAGTATCGNCTCACNGNCNGNNCACNCTCNCTNTTCCCNATNATCAACCAGCTCATCCAATGGGCNANGGACCACATGGACGAAATTCTCCTCGACCGCACCAAGGCCCTGAGCAAGAAGTAATTGCAACACCCGCAATCTTCATACCCGAACTCAAAAACATGCAAAAAGTTAGCGACGCTGATTCTCAGCTCCTTACAACCCCCACCCCCTAACATAAATTACCACAGCTCATTAATTTTGTCAGTGTGCAAGGAGCTTGCTCCTTGGGGGCACATGCCATTTTTCACCCAACTTTTGCCTTTCCTCACCTGAACTTTTTCGGCCCTGTTGTTTGTTTTGAAATAGAACAAATTCCGCCCAAAATTATCATGACACCCGCTAAACCCAAAACTAATCCGGTGGCAGGCCGCATCGTGGCCTTCGTCGCCGTTTTCTGCATACTCGCCTCCCTGGCCCTGGTGCGCCACGGCTCCCTCTTTGGCCGGAAGCCGAAAAACCGACCTCCGGAACAGCCTCCGCAGGCGTCACCACCATTGTCCGCTCCGGCAACCGCGAAATCATCAACACCTCCGAGCTGGGCAAAAACNTAGCCGGCTATGCGGGNCCGGTTCCGGTGGAAATCTACGTCACCGAAGGNCGCATCGACTCCGTCGTCGCCCTCCCCAACTCCGAAAGCCCCAAATTCTTCAGCCGTCTTGAAAAGCGNGGCCTCACCCACGCCTTCGACGGCAAAACCCTCAGCGAAGCCGAAACGATGAAGGTCGACGCCGTTACCGGCGCAACCTACTCCTCCAACGCCTTCATCGCCAACGTCCGCGCCGGNGCCGCCTACGCCGAAGGAGCCAAGGTCGCCGCTTCCGGGGGCGTNTCCGCCGCTGCCATCGCGGCCCTCATAGTAATCCTCGCAGGCGCAATCCTTCCCCTCTTCTTCAAAAATCCGACCTACCGCCTTGTGCAGCAACTCCTTAACGTAGCCGTACTCGGATTCTGGGCCGGTACGTTCATCGACTACGCCATGATGCTCAACTTCTTCTCCGGCGCCCCGCGCATGACCCTGAGCTTCATCATAACCCTCATGCTGCTCATCGTNGGCCTCATTTACCCGCTCTTCAAAAAGCCGAACTACTACTGCACATGGATCTGCCCCTTCGGCTCCCTCCAGGAACTTGCCGGGCGCGTGTGCACGCGCAAGTGGAAGCTCTCGCCCAAGCTCATCAAGGCCCTCGACACCTTCCGCCAGGCCCTATGGGTCGCCCTGCTGAGCCTCCTCTACATCGGCTGGGCCACCGAGTGGGTCGACTACGAGGTCTTCACCGCCTTCATCGTCGAATCCGCTTCGTGGATAATCATCGCCGTCGGAGCCCTCTTCGTGGTGCTCTCACTCTTTATCAACCGCCCGTTCTGCCGCTTCGTATGTCCCACGGGCTCCATCCTCAAACAAGCATAAACCCCTGAAATATGAAAAGTTACCACTGGATTATCCTCCTGCTGGCCATCGGCCTGGTAGCCGTGTCGCTCCGACTGGCCGCCGGTTCCGACAGCAAAGCGGAAGCCTCCGCCGACACCAACGCCGCCCTCGAGTGCATCATGACCCGCACCAGCATCCGGAGCTACACCGACACACCCGTCGACACCGCCACCATCACCAAAATCCTCCGCGCCGCCATGGCCGCCCCCACGGCCGCCAATCAGCAGCCCTGGCAGTTCGTCGTGGTCACCGACCAAGCCCTCAAGGACTCCATCACGGCCGCCTTCGAGTACACCAAGATGGTGGAGCACTGCAGCTTCGCCGTAGTGGTCTGCGGCGACATGGCCAACCTCTTCCAGGGCGACATCCCCGAAGGCGGATTCTGGGTTGAGGACTGCTCCGCCGCCTCCGAGAACATGCTCCTGGCAGCCCACTCCCTCGGCGTCGGCGGCGTATGGTGCGGAATCTATCCCCTCAAGGACCGCGAAGCCCGCCTGCGCGCCATCCTCAACATCCCCGACACCCTCACCCCCCTCAACGTCATGGCCTTCGGCTACCCAGCCGCCCCCGCCACCCCCAAAGACAAGTGGACACCCTCAAAAATCCACTACAACGCCTTCTGACAGTTCCACTTAACTCACCCCGGCCCGTCCATTGGCTCACCTCCGAAGAAATTTTGCCGCCAGTGCGGGAGCATGTCCCCGCACTGGGGGGGGTGTCAAAACGCAGCCATAATTTTTGTCCTTCGTGCAAAGTCGTTGACCCATGAATAAATCAAGGATTTACGATAGCTGATAACCACGTCTTTTCCCCACCGTCATCTCGTCCATAACTTCGCTGACAAAGCAGCAAGTTATGGATGTTTCTTTTCCCCCACAAATCAGTAAATCCCCAAAAAACCGGGGCCAACACTCCCCAAAGAAGCGAAGGTTTTATGTCAATAACTTTCTATTGTTATTCCCATTCTCCAATACGCTCATCTGATGTATTGCGATTTGGTTGAGTTTGACAAGGCGCTCTGACTGTGCTAACCCCTGCTCTATGAATACTGCATTGAGGCTTTCCATGTTTGAGAGGCAGATAAGTTCGTTGACAGAGGCATAGTCGCGGATATTGCCTTTCAACTCCGGATTTGCCTCACGCCATTNTTTNGCAGTCAACCCGAACATAGCGACATTCAACACATCGGCTTCATTGGCATAAATGATACTCGCCTGTGCTTTAGTGACTTCTTTCGGAATTAGGTTCTGCTTGATGGCATCTGTGTGTATGCGGTAGTTTATTTTCAATAACTCACGTTTGGCCGACCACCCAATCAGCCTTTGTTCCTCGGCTTTCAACCGCTGGAACTCCTCAATCAGATAGAGTTTGAACGCTACACTTATTGCCGATCCAAATTCAAAAGCGATGTCCTTGTGGGCATAAGTCCCTCCGTAACGACCTTTCTGTACTACCAGTCATATTGCTTCGGTTCTCTCAATCCATTCCGAAGCACTCAATACGAAAGTTGGCAACCCCGCGTTCATTCTAAAGTGGTCAAATTCGACCACTTTGAAATTAGGATTGTGGATAAGTTCCCATGTGCCGAGAAACTCAATGGTATATCTGTTTCTAAGCCAATTCTTGATAACATCGCAGCCCTGCTGTCTCCTGCTTTGGCAGTAGCCATGTCCGTCAGAGAAATATAGTCCTGCTCCTCGATGTTAAGAACCGTAATTAGAGTGTTTTGAACAGTTATTTTTGCCAATATAATAAGGTTTTGTTTTTAAATACAAACTTACATAAAAATCTGACATATCAGTTTATCGCCATCATTTTTGTCCTCCNTGCAAGGGGCTTGCCCCTTGAAGCCCAACGCCAAGGACTAACCCTCCGCCATAGTTTATGCTTTCAGGATAAAGCCATTAGTTTTATGCGCCGAGGTCGTGGTTGATGATGTTTTCCACGCGGTAGAGGCCTTCGATTTGGTCGCGGTCGATTTCGATGTCGTCGTAGTTGGGGTTGGCGCTGTGGAGAATCACCTTCGAGGGGTCCTCATGGCGGCGTACGTACTTGACGAAGCGGTTGTCGGGCACCACCACCACATAGATCTGCCCCCACTCGATGTTGCCTCCGGGGTTCATCTGGCGGATGGCAACATAGGAGCCGTTATGGATTTTGGGCTCCATGGATTGGCCGCTGACGCGCACAATGGGGAGCTCGGGGTTGATGCCGGGCAGGTTCACGTAGCCGATGACGCGCTCGTCGGTGAACATCCGGCTCAGAGGCATCGAGCCGGCGGTGACGTCGATGTTGTACACCGGCGCACCGTTGGGGCGGATAGGCCCGCCGAGGGCCATGCCGCGGTTGCTGAACATGTTCCCGTACCCTTCCGTGAGCCACGTTTTGCTCAGGCCCAGATTGATGACCATCTTGTTGATGAGCCCCTCGCTGGGGGGAATTACGCGCTTCATGATTCGCGACACGGTCGCCGGGTCAACCCCAAGCTTCTCGGCCAGGTTCACCTGCTTCATGTTCATTACGCGCATTACTTGCTTGACGCGGTCGATGATATCTACGTCCGGACCGCTGAAATCGTTATAAATGTGTTCTTCGCCCATGGTCGTTGTGTTTTGTTGGGCAAATATACGCAATTACTTGCACACAACCAAGAAATCATTTGACTTTTAGCGACTTCCACGCAATTTTTTCTTCTTGGTGTAATTTTTACACCAAGATATTTGCATTTCCCGACCTTTTNCCATACCTTTGCAAAGTAGAAACTCAACCCCAAATCTAAACCTCAGACTCAAAAACCTAAACCCCTAAACATTAAACCTAAATATTAAACCTTAAACCTTAAACTTTAACCCAAAAACCTAAACCTTAAACCAACTATGGAAAGAACATTGGAACAAATCATTGAACGCGCACAACTTGTGGTTCCCGGAGCCGTCAGCGGCGACATCATCGGCTCGTCCTACGAGTTCAACTCCACCAAGGACTACGACTTCCCGCTGCTCACCTCCCGGAGCCGCGTCACCGACGACAGCGTCTGCACCACGGCCATCGCCGAGGCCCTGCTCAACGACACCCCCTTCGAGGAGTCGCTCCGGACGTGGGGCAAACGCTACCCCCGCGCCGGCTACGGCGGCACATACCGCCGCTGGCTTGCGGGCCNCATCACCGGCCCCTACAACAGCTGGGGCAACGGCTCGGCCATGCGCGTAAGCCCCGTGGGAGCCTATGCACGCACCTGTCAGGAGGCCATGTACCTCGCCGAAGCCTCCGCCGCNGTCACCCACAACCACCCCGAGGGCATCAAGGGCGCGCAGGCCACCGCCGCCGCCATTTTCTACGCCCTCCGCGGCAACAGCAAGGAGGAAATCAAGGCACGCATCGAGGCCGACTTCGGCTACGACCTATCCCGCGACTACGAAACCATCCAGCCCGGCTACACCTTCGACGTCAGCTGCATGGGCAGCGTGCCCGAAGCAATGATCTGCTTCCTCAAGGGCCACGACTACGAATCCACCATCCGCCTGTGCGTGGCAATGGGTGGCGACGCCGACACCATGGCCGCAATCGCTGGCGGCATCGCCGCGGCATACTACGGCGAAATTCCGGCCCAAATCATGGACGCCTTCAAGGAGCGCACCGCCGCGCCGATGCTCAAAGTCATTGAAAAATTCAACAGCTCAATTCCCTCTCGCTATGGAAGGTAACTATTGCTATAAATACCCCCACCCCGCCGTGACCACCGACTGCGTAATCTTCGGCTTCGACGGCACCGACCTCAAAGTGCTCCTGATTGAGCGCGGCATCGAGCCCTTCAAGGGCCGCTGGGCGCTCCCGGGAGGCTTTCTCAACCCCGACGAATCCGCCGAGCAGGGCGCACGCCGCGAACTCAAGGAAGAAACCGGGCTCGACACGGCCTATATGGAGCAATTCCACACCTACTCCACCCCTGACCGCGACCCCCGCGAGCGCGTAATCACCATCGCCTACATCGCCCTGGTCAAGATTGAAGAAGTAAAGGGAGGCGACGATGCCGCCGCGGCCGCCTGGTTTCCCGTCAACAAGATTCCCCAGCTCGCCTTCGACCACGACCTGATTCTGCGCGACGCACTCTGCCGCCTGCGCGAGCGCATCCATTTCCACCCCGTGGGCTACGACCTGCTCCCCGAAAAGTTCACCATCAAGGAGCTGCAGAATCTCTACGAAGCCATCCTCGGCGTCAATTTCGACCGCCGCAACTTCGCCAAGAAGATGCTCCACCTGGACATCCTCACCCAGCTCGACGAAACCGTCTGGCCCACCCCGCGGCGCAAGGCAACCCTGTTCAAATTCAACATCGAAAAATACAACCAGCTCAAGCAGCGCGGCTTCCGCCTCGAATTCTGACCGCTCCGGGGGGGGCTGGTCAGTCTTTGACGCCGGGGGTGTAGGTGAAGCCCCAGTGGTAGGCGTCCTCGACGCCCTTGTGGCCGTGGTGGTATGTGGCCAGGCGGGTGATGGTGAGCTGGCCGGGGGTGCTGAAGTCAAGGTCGGCGAACACGCAGAAATTGTGGTCGCTCTCGTTGGAGTCCAGGTGGATGCGCACCGTCGGACCGCCGGGAATGAGGACGTTGACGCACGCCTCCGACTCGTTCCATCGCGGCGCGCTGCCGTAGACGAACCCGTAGATGACCATCTTCTGAATCATCGGAATCCCCACGGGGTTAATCACCAGGTTTTCACCCGGATGCTCGGTGCGTCCGCGGTCGTCGCCGGTGTGCCATATGAATGGAGGCTCCGTGTAGCAACCCTGACGTGAGTACTCCTCCCGCTGGCCGCCGCGGCCTTTGGAGAACTGGAGCGCGTCGATGAGCATCTGCTTGCCGTTGGTGAGCTTGTAGTAGCACCCCAGGTCGAGGTCCAGATGTCGCTTGAACAGGCGGAACATACCCTTGGGGCGGGAGTCCCAGCTCAGGTTCACCACTATTTCATTATCCTCCGTGAGGACGCTCGCATCCAGGGGGATGGTGCAAGTGGGGTTGGTGCTGTTGAGTTCTATTGCCATAACGGGTGCAAATATACGAAATCCTGCGTTAACGGCCAATCAACCGCGCCACGAAAGGCGTGGGGTGCTCGGCGTAGGCACGTTCGAGGTAGGGGAAGGCCCGGTCGCTGCCCTGGAGGTAGAGATAGTTGCCTATGGCCGTCAGGGCATAGAAATTCCTGGGGTCGGCAGCCAGTACGCGCTCCCAGGCATCCAACGCCGCGGGCATGTTCCCCTGGTCCATGTACGCCTCCCCGAGCATGAGCAGGAAGCGGGTGTCCGTCGGCAGGCCGGTGAGCAGCTTGTTGGCGTACTCTATGGTGCCGGCGGTGTTGCGGCGGAAAGCGTAGTAGTCCAGCAGGCGGGCGTCGAACACCCGGCTCATGTAGGGCAACTCGCGCGCACCCTCCTTGAGGAGTTCGGGGTAGAACTGCGGCTCGCCCATCATGCGGACNNGGCTCCGGAAAGGGTCNAGCACCGAGTCCAGCGGCACGCCGGCGTGGATGGCGCGGGTCAGCGTGCCCAATGCCTCCTGTCGNTGGCCGCGCATCTCCGAGGCAACCATGTGGCCCGCATAAGCCGACGCATTCTCCGGCTCCCTATCTTCCAGCAACAGGTAGAGTGCCTGTGCGCTGGCCCATTCCTTCTGGCTCATGGCCGACTGTGCCTTCGCCGCAAGCGTTGCGTTGGTCGGTTCTGCCGCCCACGCACCCAGCGCCATCAACCCNNNNGCNACNANAGCAANTCCNCGTAATCTCATAATCTTCTAATCTCCTAATCTCCTAATCTTATAACCTCTTAATCTTATAATTTTATAATCTCTAATCCTTAACCTTTCAGCCCTAACTCAGCAATCTGCTCGGCGGTCATGCCGCAGGCACGCTGCACCTCAGCGGCATCGTAGCGGTTGAGGAACTCCTTGGGCAGGCCGAGGTTCACCACCTTGACGGGCGCCTGGCCCAGGTAGGAAGCCACCTTCTGGCCGTAGCCGCCGTCGACGATGCCGTCCTCGGCAGTGATTACCAGGTCGTAGTCGCGCAGGCTGTCGAGGGTGGCGGTGTCCAGGGTGGATACGTTTCGGGGGTTGATCACGGTGGGTTCAACACCCTTGGCGGCCATCATATCCGCAGCCTCTTTCATCACGGGCAGGAAGGTGCCCACGCCGATGAGGGCCACGCGCGCGCCCTTGCGCACAATTTCATACTCCGGCTTGCTGTAGTCGGTCAGCAGCTTGGCGTCGGGGTTGTCGTACACTGCTCCGCCCGGCTGGCGTACAACCACCGGCGTGGCGGTCTGGCCGATAGCCCACCGCAACATACTCAGGTACTCCTGCTTCGAGGTCGGTGTCAGCACAAGCAGTCCGGGGATATTGCTCAGCAGCCCCAGGTCGAAGAAGCCCAGGTGGGTCTCGTCGTTCATGCCGAACATCGAGCCGTACACCACATTGAACACGGCCGGCTGGCGGTTCAGGGCCGCATCCTGNCTGAACTGGTCGTAGGCGCGCTGCAGGAAGGTGCTCACCACGCCGAACACCGGGCGCACGCCGCCCGCGGCCATACCCGCGGCCATGTCCACGGCCTGCTGCTCGGCGATGCCCACATCGATAAACTGCTTGCCGGCCTCCTTGCGGCGGTCAGGCCCGAAGCCGATGGCNCCGGGCGTACCGGCGGTCAGGATGGCCACGGCGGGATTGCTCTTCACCTGCTGAAGCATCTCCTTGGCGAAGATGTCGGTGTAGTCCTCGTCGGTGTCCTCCACAAGGAGCTTGCCGGTTTCGGGGTCGAAAGGCATACTCCAGTGGAACTGCTCCTTATGCTCCTCGGCCACCTTCAGGCCCAGGCCCTTGAAGGTGTTGATGTGAACCACCACGGGGTGGTCGATGTCCTTGACGGAGCGGAACATCTCGATGAGCTTGCCCAGGTCGTTGCCGGCGTGGACGTAGCGGTAGGCATAGCCCATGGCGCGGAAGAGGTTGGGCTCGCCCTCGCCGTTGGTGGCACGGAGCATGTGCAGGTCGGCATACATGCCGCCNTGGTTCTCGGCGATGCTCATATCGTTGTCGTTGACCACCACGATGAAGTTCGTCCCCAGGGTTGCGCCGAAGTCAAGGCCTTCGAGGGCCACGCCGCCGCCCAGCGAGCCGTCGCCGATCACGGCCACCACGTTTTCGTGGCCGCCCTTCATGTCGCGCGCCTTGGCCAGGCCGGTGGCCAGGGATATGGCCGACGATGTGTGGCCCAGCGAGAAGAGGTCGTACTCGCTCTCGCGCGGGTTGGTGTAGCCGGTCACGTCGTCGTAGTGCGCCATGTCGGTGAAGGCGTCCATTCGGCCGGTGAGCATCTTGTGGGGGTAGGTCTGGTGCGACACGTCGAACACAATCTTATCCTTCGGAGTGTCAAACACATAATGGAGCGCTATGACGGCTTCCACCATGCCCAGGTTGGGGCCTACGTGGCCGCCGTGGGCCGATACTTTTGCAATCAGCGCCTTGCGCATCTGTGCGGCGAGGTCCTTGAGCTCGTCGATACTCATGTGGCGGATGTCAGCCGGGGTCTTGATGGTGTTCAGGTCTATCTTATTCATGTCGTTATGTTGTTATGTTTAATGTTTAGGGTTTAATGTTTAAGGGCTTTCATATTCTTTTTTTACCCATATAACTAACACTCCCGGGGCAGTAAAGTTCTGAGGAAGGCGGGCAGGTCGAAGATGACGGTGCGTGCAGGGACGCCTCCGCGCTGGGGGTGGATGTTGGCGCCGTCGCTGTCGGCCAGCATCACGGTTGCCCAGCCGTGGGCGGAGGCATAGGCGAAGTCCTTGGCCGGGTTGTCGCCGATGTAAACCCGCCCGGCACAGGGAAAGTCGGCCACGGCGGCGTCGAAGCCCCGGCCGGTATGCTTGTCGCCACCGACTTCGTCGCTGACGTAGACGGCGTCCACAACCCCGTCGAGTCCCAACGCGGCTATCTTCGCCCTCTGGCGCTCCGACTGCCCGTCGGTGATGATCACCACGCGGTGTCCCGCGCGCCGCAACTGCCCGAGGAGGGCGTTCAGCGCCGCATCCGGCTGCAGGGAGGGTCGGTGGGTGCGGTACACCTCCACCATCCGGCTCACGGGCCAGCCCTCCACGCCGCGCTGCCTCAGGTAGGCCTCCAGGGCGTCGAAGGGGTCGGCGCCCCCGGCCATGACGCGCGCCGCATCCCGGGCAGCCACGTCGGTTGTGAGGCTCACCGCTTCGGCCACCGCCGCGCGGCCCGACGCCACATAATCGCGCTCCTTGTACAGCGTATCGTCCAGGTCAAATCCTATCAGCATGCACAAAGTTACGAAATTTTTGCCGTATCTTTTGGAGATTCAATCACTTTAGGCTATTTTTGTGGCGATGGCAACGAATATTATAGATTACAAGGGCGTGGAGGTGCTCCGCAACGAGCACGTAGCCCTCAGCAATGTGAACCTCACTGTCGCGGAGGGCGACTTCGTGTACCTTCTGGGCTCTGTTGGCAGCGGCAAGACTTCCCTGCTCAAAACTTTCTATGCCGAGGTGCCCATTGCCTCCGGGGAGGCCGAAGTGCTGGGCTACGACCTCAACACCATCCGCCGCAAGGAGATTCCCTTCCTGCGCCGCCGCATCGGCATCGTGTTCCAGGATTTCCAGCTGCTGACCGACCGCACCGTCTACGCCAACCTCGACTTCGTGCTGCAGGCCACCGGCTGGCGCGAGCGCCCCGAGCGCGAAGTCCGTATCGACGAGGTCCTTCGCCAGGTGGGCATGCTCACCAAGGCCTACAAGATGCCCCACGAGCTCTCCGGCGGCGAGCAGCAGCGAATAGTCATTGCCCGCGCCCTGCTCAACAGCCCGTCGCTCATCCTGGCCGACGAACCCACCGGTAACCTCGACCCTGAAACCGGCGAGGGCATCATGGCGCACCTGTACAACATCTGCAAAGCCTCCGGCACAACCGTCGTCGTGGCCACCCACAACCACACCTTCATGGCCCGCTACCCCGGCCGCGTCCTCCGCTGCGACCACCACCGCCTCCTGGAATAACAGCCGGCGACCCATACTGCCAAAACGCAACACCTCCGTCCANGTTATCGGCCGAGCTCGGCCGATAACCNNNACGTGGATTTAATGCGCCCGGCCTTGGGNAGGGGTGATGGGGGTTATTCGTCCCAGGTGCGGGATTGGATGTCGGCGCAGAGGGTGGAGGCTTTGATGAGCATGCGGGGGATGTGGAAGGGGCCCTTGAAGATGTTGCCCTTGGCGGGCTGGGCTACGGTTCCGTCGCGGTGCAGGTAGCCGAACCATTCGCCGTAGTCGCTGTCGGGGAGGTGGCCGTAAGCCCAGTCGTGGGCCATGCGGTGCCAGCGGATGTACTTGTCGTCGCCGGTGGCGAGATAGGCGTAGAGTGTGGCGATGATTGCTTCGGTCTGGGGCCACCAGAACTTCATGTCCTGCGAGTAGTCCTGGCAAGGGAGGTGCTTGCAGTCGCGGAAGTTGATGATGCCGCCGAACTCCTTGTCCCAGCCCCACTCCCAGGACCAGTCGAGGATTACCGTGGCCATTTCCACCAGCTCGGGAGCCCAGTCGCGGTGACGAGCCTCTTCGAGGAGGAACCACGCCGTTTCGATGCAGTGGCCCGGATTGATGGTGCGCCCGGCGTTNGTGTCGATGAACTCNCCGTTGGGCCCTACCATTTCGAGGAGAGCCTTGAATTCGGGCTTCATGAACTTGTAGAGCGCGGCGATGGACTGGTCGATCTGCTCGTCGAGGATGGGGTCCTCANTGGCTTCGCGGANGCGCGAGGCGGNGTTGATCAGNATCATCGTCAGCGAGNGGCCGNTGGCTTCCTGGGCGGGTAAGTACTTGGGCGGCATGTACTTGGGGTCGGCAGCGAAGCGGCGGATGTCCTTGAACAGGCGCAGGGCCTTCTCGGCATAGGAGCGGTCGGCCGAGGCGATGGAGTACTCGCTCATGGCAATGGCTGCGAAGCACTCCGAGAAGATGTAGCGGCGCTTGCGAAGGGGGGTTCCGTCGGCGGCCACTTCGAAGTACATGCGACCGTCGGAGTCGAAGCAGTGGGCTTCGATGAAGTCGATGCAGCTGCGTGAGGCTTCGAGCCATTCGGGGCGGCGCTCGATGTTGTTGTAGGCCGCGGCTGCGGTGTAGCCGAAGCGTCCCTGGAACCAGACGCTCTTGGTGGAGTCCATCAGCGAGCCGTCGCGGTCGAGGCAGGTGTAGACGCCGCCGTTCACGCGGTCCAGGCCGTGCTTGAGCCAGAAAGGCATTATGTTCTCTTTGAGGTCGGTGGTGTAGCGTTCGGCACACCCCTGGAGGTATTTGTGGATGTCCATGGTCAGAATTTGTTGCAGCGTTCAAAGAATCCGATGGCCTCGAGTTCCTTCTTCATGGCGGCCTCTTCCTCGTCGGTCATGTTGCGGAAGGGGGTGCGGTTGGGGCCGAGGTCCAGGCCGATGAGCTTCATGATGCGTTTGCCGCCGACGATGTTGCCGCGGTAGTTGCAGATGACGTTGATGACGTCCTGGGAGAAATTCTGCTTCTCGCGTGCGGTTTCGAGGTCGCCCGCCTTCCAGGCTTCGATGATGCCGGTGAGTTCGCGGCCGTTGTAGTTGGTGGTGCCACCGATGCCGCCGCGCGCTCCGCCCTGGGCCAGGGAGGGAAGGATGGTTTCGTCCTGGCCGTGGAGCATATCGTACTTGCCGTTCTTGTAAAGGCGGCACTGGTTGTACTCGTAGAGGCTCTCGAAGGTGTACTTGATGCCGGCGAAGTTGGGGATGCGTCCGTCGACGGCCTTGAGCATGTCCACCATGGGCAGGAAAGCGCCGTTGAAGGCGGGGATATGATAGTAGTAGAATGGGAGTTCGGGGGCTTCGGCAGCGATTTCCTCGCAGTACTTCACCAGCTCCTCCACGCGACCGATTTTCGGGAATGGGGGCGCCATGGCCCCGATGCCCCACGCGCCGANTTCGGCGNCNTGACGGGCAAGCTCGCGGCTCTCGCGCNGGCAGCAGCNGCCCACGNGGACGATTACCTTAAAGTCCTTNGGCACGGCCTTGACCCACGCTTCGGCCAGGCGTTTGCGCTCGTCGGTGGTGAGCATGTAGCCCTCGCCGGATGAGCCGTTGATGAACACGCCCTTGAGGCCGTTCTTTGCAAGCATGGCGGCGTAGGCGGGGATGGGTTCGAGGTTGATGTCGCCGTTTGGCAGCATGGGNNTGAACGGGGCGTCGATGAGCNCTTCTATTTTTTCAAATTCCATATTAGGCGTTAGGTTTTAGAGATTATGAGATTATGAGATTAGAGATGAGTGATGAGAGATTAGGCGGGTATATGGGATTAGAGATTAGAGATTAGAAGATTAGCCTGGTAAGAATTGTCCTTTTAATCAGTTAATCTTTTTTAATCTTATAATCTCATAATCTCTCATCCTTTTACTCCAGGGAGTAGCTCAGGTAGGTTACTACGCGGATGTGTTTGATGTCGGGGGTGTAGGGGTCGCGGTCCTCGATGCTGAACTGCCCCTGGGAAGCCTTGACGATTTTGCCGATTTTGCTGTTGGAGTCGTCGGCAAACTTCTGCGCGGCCTGGCGTGCGTTCTCGGTTGCTTCGGCAATCATGTCGGGCTTGATTTCGTTCAGGCCGGTGTACTCGTAGATTGTTCGGTTGTTGTAGTCTACGGTCAGTGCGATGCCCTCCTTGAGGAGTTCGCCCTGGCGNTTGATGAGGCTGTCGACNAGGGCCACGTCGGTGCTGACNACAGTCAGGACNTTGGTCATGCGGTAGCGGTAGGGTATGGNCTCNTTGCCGTNGCGGTNGGNCTGAAGGTCATCGAGGCTNGGGGCGTTGTAGCCGATTTCTTCGGCTTTGACTCCGTTGGCTGTGAGGAAAGCGGTNATTCGCGCGTTGGTGGTGTTGCACTGGTCGTAGAGAGCGGGCAGGTCGTTGCCCACGAGCTTGTAGACCAGGGGCCAGGTCACCTTGTTGGCGGGCACGTCGCGTTCGGCCAGACCGCGGACGTCGACGGTGCGGGCGCGGTCGGAAAAGGCCACCAGGCCGCTGCGGATGCACAGGCCCAGGGCCAGCAGGCCCACGGCGATTAAAGTTGCACCAAAGATTGTCTTGTTCATGTATGTAGGTTTTAGGTGATTAAGAGAGATTAAGAGAGATTAAGAGATGAGAGATTAGGCGGGTAGGGTTTCCCTGTTAATCTTCTAATCTTATAATCTCTAATCTTATAAACATTAAACAATGCTCTCCTCCATGTTGAGGGTGCGGGGGCGGAGGACGATGAGCTGGAGGGCTACGGCTACCACGAGTGCGGCAGCCATCAGGGCGAAACCGACGCCCATCTGCCCTTCGGCGGCGAGCTCACCGAGGTAGTTGGTGGCCAGTGCGCCAATGAAGAGGCCCGCCATGTTCATCATGCCGTAGGCTGTACCGCGGCGGCGCGAGGGGACGAACTGGCAGAGGATAGGCATGTTGTTGGCGTCGAACAGGCCGTAGCCGAGGCCGAAACATAGGCCGGCGCCGACGGCTGCCCACACCGAAGTGCCGAAGCCCATCAGCACCAGCGAGGGAATCATCATCGAAAGGCCGATAGCGCTGGTGTAGATGCGGCCCTTGAGGTTGCGGCGGGCCCAGTTGTCGGCCATCGGACCGCCCACCATCACGCCTAGGAACGACGAGAAGGCGATGGTGATGGTGGCAATAGGGCCGGCCCACATCATTTCGATGCCCAGGCTGTTGGCGAAGAGTTCGGGGAGCCAGTTCTTGGTGCTCCAGCCGGGAATTGAGCAGGCGGCGAAGAAGAAGAGGATGGTCCAGAAGGCAATGTTTCCGAAGAGGATACCCACCGAGCCGACCATGCCGGTGACGTTGCGGCGGAGGGTCTGCATCAGGGGGAGTTTGGCGTCGGGTGCCACGTAGATGTCCTCGCGCTTGCGTTTTTCGTAGAGGCAGAGGATGAGCACCACTGCGTAGACGATGCCCACCAGGCCGAACCAGTGGAAGGTCTGCTGCCAGGAGAGCTGAGCGGCGACGAATGCGCCGAATCCGCCGATGGCCTGGCCCATGTAGAGGCCGGTCATGTGGATGCCGATGGCCAGGGAGAGCTGGCGGCCGGTGAAGTAGTCGGCGATGAGCGAGAGAGCGGCGGGAATGTAGAGGGCTTCGCTGACGCCCATCAGGGCGCGGAGCCAGTACACCTGGCCGTAGGTGGTGGCGTAGCCCATGAGCAGGGTGACGGTGGACCACACGGCCAACGAGCCGACGATGAGCCACTTACGGTTGAAACGGTCGGCCACGATGCCGGAAATTGGGCTCATGAAGCCGTAGATCCACATAAAGGCTGCCATCACTTTGCCGAACATGATGGTGCTTTCGAGGTCGGTGATGTCGGCGGCCATTGCTGCGCGCATGGTGCTGAGCATCTGGCGGTCCATATAATTCAGGAGGGCCACTACCCAGAGAAGGCCTACCACCATCCAGGGGTACCATCGTTTCGCTGTCAGATTATTCATGGAAAATTCAAGGTTAAAATGCTACGGGCAAAGATACATAAAATTTCTCAATGCGCAATGCGGAATGGATAATGCATAATGCATAATGCATAATGGCGGGCTGAAGCCCTTCGCTTTTACAAACCGCCTGGCGTGGCGTTGAGGCACCTTGTGGCGGGCGGGAGCCCGCCACCTCCATGTTTATTTGATGATGGTGAAGGGGAGGCGGGGGGCGGGGGGGGGGGGGGGGTGGAGGGCGGCGGGGGCGTGTCCGTTGGGGACGGGG
>WFLX010007320.1_pt1 | contig 17019 bp, 12 predicted proteins | sample 4967041 | NCBI WGS metagenome assembly WFLX01 (sample SAMN12857096, study PRJNA449069) | gut metagenome | isolation source: stool from male and female vole | host: Microtus ochrogaster | place: USA:Florida | collected 2017 | reverse complement strand
CCATTTGATGAATAATGTTATCATTAATGCCACTGCCATGAATATCAGTGAGAATGCGAATAGGGGGTAAATCTTGCCTATAATCTTGTCTACAGGCATCATTGTGGCTATGACATAGTAAATGAAGATAACGACAATCCACAATAATATGCTGTCGAAACCGCTTCCGGCGGGCATCATGTCTTTTAGAAGTGTGGCGGGACTGAGTACAAATACCGCTCCGACAAGAGCCAAAAGTATTATGGCAAAGACAAGCATTACTTTGCGATAGCCGGGGCCAAGGTACTGACCGACCCTATCACGCAGCGATATTCCGCCTCTTCTCATGCTTCTCATGCCTGAAAGATAGTCGTGTGTGGCACCGGCAAAGATGCAACCTAATACAATCCATAGGTACGATGACACGCCAAACCACATGCCCATGATGGCACCGAAGATAGGGCCGGTACCGGCAATGTTGAGGAATTGGATCATGAAGACTTTCCAAGAAGGGAGAATAAGGTAGTCAACACCGTCAAACTTACGAATGCCCGGTGTCTTACGTTTGGACTGCGGGTCGAATATTCGCTCCACAAAACTACCATAAACGAAATAGCCTAACACCAAAGCTGCAAGACATAATATAAATGAAATCATCGTATTGTATATATATAATAATGTGCAAAATTACAAAAAATATTTGTTATTGCAAAAAAATAGCACTAACTTTGCATGCGAAATGAGGAAAATCATAATTTTTTTGTTGTTTATTCTGAGTCTGCTAAGAGAAACTTCTGCTCAGGAAATATTTAGCATTAATACTCAACCTCCTGCCATTGAGCCGTTACATGAAATGCGTGCCGTATGGCTTACTACCATTGGGGGGATTGATTGGCCGCATTCTTATTCACAATCAGCGTATTCAGCCGCTAAACAGAAGCGGGAATTGTGTGATATTCTTGATCGCTTGGCGGCTGCCGGAGTTAATACCGTGTTGCTTCAGACGCGCGTTAGGGCCACGACTATATTCCCGTCGGCAATGGAACCGTGGGATGGGTGTCTGTCGGGGGTACCGGGACAGTCGCCGGGGTATGATGCTTTGGCGTTTGCGATAGAGCAATGTCATCGCAGAGGCATGACGCTTCATGCGTGGGTGGTGGCTATACCTGTTGGCGGATGGAACAAAAGCGGGTGTGCGGCTTTGAGGAAATCCAATCCGTCATTGCTTAAAAGGATTGGTAATGATGGCTTTATGAATCCGGAAGCTGATGGGACTGCTGATTATCTTGCAAGGTTTTGTAGGGATATAACAATGCGTAATGATATTGATGGTGTCCATCTGGACTATATTCGTTATCCGGAAACATGGAAACTGATAAAGAATCGTGACAAGGCAAGGGAGAATATAACCCGTATAGTCAAGGCGGTTCATGATGCGGTGAAGGCAGAGAAACCGTGGGTCATGATGTCATGTTCGCCTATTGGGAAATATGCTGATACCAAGAGACAATGGAGTAGGGGATGGAATGCATGTAATACGGTGTGTCAGGATGCTGCCTTGTGGTTGAAAGAAGGACTGATGGATGCTGTTTTCCCGATGATGTATTTCCGTGGAGAGAACTTTTATCCGTTTGCTATTGACTGGATGGAACGCTCATCCGGCAGGATTGTTACGCCGGGGTTGGGCATATACTTTCTCGATGCGAGGGAAAAAGACTGGCCATTGGGGGATATTACGCAGGAAATGAATGTCTTGCGGCAGTATGGCATGGGGTATTGTATGTTCAGGTCTAAGTTCTTTACCGATAACACTAAGGGTATATACGATTATACAGCAAATGCTTTTGCGCGCTATCCGGCTTTGCAACCGGCTATGAAATGGTATGGATCCGGATGCCCGAAGCCTGTTGACAAGTTGTGGTTGACGGAAAGAAAAGACGGAACATCGTTACTTTCGTGGCGGTATGATACGTTGGCTGTCTCGGAGACGGATACATTGGCCGGCAGGATTTTGTTTAATCTATATGGTTCGGACAGTGCCCCTGTTGATACGAAACGTGCGGAAAATCTGTTGATGGCGGCGTATAAAGGAGACTCTATAATTGTTCCGGCGAGTGGAAGGATAAGGTATTATGCTGTTACGGCAACGGATAGGTATGGTAATGAGTCTGCCGCATGTCAGTTGTATAGTGGTGAGAGTGTTGGTTGTGAGGTGAACTCGTTGCGAAAGGCCGGTGCTGTGATGCTGCCAACAGATGGCGGATATGTGTATTTGGACGGATGTGATGTGGAGAACGGACAGTTATTGGAAATATGTACCATAGCGGGGAATGTGCTGACATCATATTTTGTGCGAATGAATAACGGACGATTGGCGATAGATGTATCGAATATTGCTGCGGGATATTATGTGGTATATCTTATAAATAGAAAGAGGTATCGCCACAAAGTTGGTGTGTTTTCTATAAAACCGAATATATAGTGTATAGTCGGCANGCNGTATNTATTGATTTGCAATAGTTGNCTTTATNTTGGAAAGNGATGTGAANATGCCGACTTCNTTCTTGGTATATAGTGTAATCCCCCTATANCATNAGTACGTTTTATTATGTATCCGTCACTGATGGTATAGGGGGATTGTTCTATTGTTATTATGGTTCTACGTTAATAATGTTGGGCCGTTATATGCTTTTTGTTGCGTTGTCAGTAGAAAGGTATTGTACTTATTCTAAAGAGNNTATGATATCNTTTAATACTNTNATTGACGGNAGTACCATATCGGCCTTGGCATCGGTAAGGATGGAGTCGGGGAGCGGCCCTGTGTTTACTGCTATGGTGAAGCATTTTGCCGCTACTGCCGCTTGTACTCCTAACGGTGCGTTTTCCACTACTATTGTTTGCCATGGGTGAACATTGGCCTTTTGCATGCCTTTTATGTATGGATCCGGACATGGTTTGCCATGTTCTACATCTTTAGCACTGACAAGTATGTCCGGTGACACAAGGCCTTTGAAATCATGTAGTATTCTATCTAATAGGGATTGTTGCCCGCTTCCTGTAACTATGCCTATTTTCCAACCTCGGCAGGATATTGCTTCTTGGAGCTCGTGTATGCCTTCTATCATTGGCGCCGGTGCGAACTGAGAGTATATATCTGATTTCTTACTGTATATATCTGCTGCCTCTGTATCGGAAACGGTGCGCTTCCATTGCTGTTCTGCTATGAGCTTTATTGTTTCTACGCCTCGCATTCCTTCATAAAGGTAGGCTTCTTTTTCTGACATTGTCAGGCCTTGGGACTCCATACACTGTCGCCATGCCTTGGCATGGTTGGGCATTGAGTCGTATAACACGCCGTCCATGTCGAACAATACTGCTTTGGGTTCAAAGCTTTCAAACTGGGTTCTTGTCAAATATTCTTTTATTGCTTGTTTCATTTAATGTGTGTTGTATATCTTGGGGCTGCTTGCTCGTTTTTCGTTTTAATATGAATTGCGGAGCATTGCCTGTTGGTCTGTCCTGATATTATATAAATATAGTTGTGTAAATCAATCATCTGTGCAAGCTTAAACTTACCGCTACACCTGACATTCTATCAATATAGTTGTGCAAATGCAATCAACAGATAACCTATGCACTTTATGAAAAACGGATATTATATGAATATGGTTGTGCAAATGCAACCTGTTTACGATAAGAAGCAAAAAGAGACACATTATATTATGTGTCTCTTTTTGTCTTTATGGCTATCTATTCTTGTTTAGAAGAACAAATATCTGTTGTCCGTTATGTCAGCATTGATATAGAGTTCTTGCATGAAGTTGCCTGCTGCCTGCATGTATCTCTGTGCCATACGCTGCTCGTATGATTTTTCATCATACTTTTGTCCGCGGTTCTTTTTGGAAGAAACCTGGAAGAGATATACGCCGCCGTTACCCTTGATGGCATGAGAGGAGAACTGACCGGCCTTCGTTGCTGCCACAGCACCGCTGAGTGCAGGCTCTGTTGTGCCTGTAATGCTTACGAAAGTAGGGGCTGCGAAGGTTATCTGTGGTATAGAAACAATCTGGGCACCCTTTGCCTTGGCGTTCTTGAGATCCTTGACTCCCTTAGCTTTTGCCATGAGAATCTCGGCCTTTTTGTCTTTGGTTACTTCTGTTTTCACGAACTCTTTTACCATAGCGTCGTCAAGAGAGCGGTAGCCTTTATCGTGAATATTGGTTACAACGAGTACAAGGAAACCGTCGTTGTTGCCACATTCGTAGAGCGGTGATACTTGATTTTCCTTGGTCTCATAAGCCCATTTCAGTGCCTCATGAGTGCCCGGAATGTTTGCTATGAGATGTTGTGCGCTACGAACATCCTGTAACTCCGATACGGTGTAGCCGTATTTCTTTGCCGCTTTCTCCAAACCTTCAAGAGTTTGGTTCTCTGATACGTACTGTGAGAACTTGTTGTAAGCCTTGCTTTGTGTCTCGTCTGAGAATGTAATCTTTGTCTTTATGACTGCAGCTACATACTTAGGCTGGAAGTTTTTGCGGTCTGTGACTTTCAGAATAATGTTACCTGATGCGGTCTCAAGATTGCGAGTCTCGCCGGAAGCCATTGTGTTAAGGGCGGTTAAGAATGTCTTGTTCTCTGCATTAATGCTGTTGGCATGCTGATATTGCTCTGAAGTCATCCACTGTTTTGCACCGGTCTGGCCATATTTCTTTGCTATAGCATCCCATTGTGTGGCATCGGCGGTGATGGCTTTCATGATAGAATCAGCACGATTGTGAGCTTCCTCGATAGTCTCCCCACCAACTTGTATAGCTTGGAATTCTACAGAATCGGGCAGTTCTTGCTTGGAAATGAGTTTGACAACATTCAAAGTGTTGTCCATTTTGTTCTCTCTCAAAGCGGTTACAGAACCCACTGCAATAGAATCCATTTGCTGAGCGATGTCTGAAGGGAATGCAGACTTCAGAACAGGAATGCCAAGATATGCTACCTGACTGTTGGATTTGCGCACGATTTCAGATGGATCCTCTACCGTAGCAAGTTGGTTTGCGTAGTCTTGCATTTGCTTATTGAGTGCTGCACGGTCTTCGGGAGAAGCTGTAACCTGTACTGCTACATACTTAATGTCACGTGTTTCCTCATACTGCTTGAAGCGAGGCTTTAGCTCATCGTATTTCGCTTTCAAGTCAGCGTCAGTGATTTTAACGTCCTTATCGGCAACGCTGTTGTATGTAAATGCTGCGAGTTGCACGTCAGCCTCGGTGTTCTCTTCCTCAAAAGCCTGCTTAGCCTCAATGGGGTTTGACAGGAAGCATGATGCGAGAAGAGCCTGATACTTCTGTGCGAGAGTCTGCTGACGCAATGTTTTTTCTATGAATGTCCAATAATTGTATATTGTACGGTATTGCTCAGCTTGCTGTGGGCTGGATGTTTGCATCTTTTTGTAGTCATTGATGAACTGCTTTAGCGAGTTGGCATCAAAGCGTCCGGTCTGTTGATTGACGAACGGAGTCTGCATGAGCAATGGGTTTGTACCCTGATTGAGGATGTCTCGAATCTCGTCGTCAGTAACAGCGAGTCCCAATTCCTTTGCCTCTTTTTCTATAAGTGAGGTCTGTACGTAGGTGTTCCACACCATATCACGTACCTGATTAAGCTCTGTTTCTGTAAGATTCTCTTTGTTTTGCGTCATTTTCATGACATCAGTGTACTCGTCTACGAGTGCCTGAAATTCCTGATAGCTAATTTTTTCGCCGAGTATTTTAGCTATTTGCTGACGCTCGCTGTTCTTGGTTGACTCACAAGAGCGTACGGCTTCTTCGGCGATAAAAGCGAAGAGACCGAGGCCGATAATACCGACAAGCAGGGCACCCTTGCTNCTGATTTTTNCTAATANTGCCATTTNTGAATTNTATGNTTTTAGTTTTATTTGTTTTNTCTGTTGTTTGTGCCGTCTATACACAATTACGGTANAAAGGTACTTNTTTTTTCNTGAATGAACAAATTTTGTAGAATAAAATTTGTTCGCTATGTTAAAATAACGTATATACAATAAGCACACATAACATTAGCATCGTGTTAAAACTGCGTTTTGCTAACATTATGTGTGAAATTGTATTGATTTTATGACCGGTACATGTTGTGATGCGCCGGTGCCGACTGTCGTTTCGTTCCGTGGCTATTCCTTNTTNCCGTTCNTGAACTTTACGAGTTNTATTTTTGTTNCAGNGTTTTTCAGGATTTTGCACTTCCANNCGTCTATTTCTATGANCTCGNTTAACTTGGGGAANCTTTGGTGACGGTNCAGTATTAGTCCTCCTACTGTCTTGTAATCATCGCTTTCCGGCAGGTTCAGCCCTAATGTCTCGTTCACTCTTTCTATCTCCAAACGCGCGGAAATGAGATAGCCTCCGTCGCCGGTCTTTCTGCATTCATATTTGGAAATGTCGTGTTCGTCCTCTATTTCGCCTATAATCTCTTCGACAATATCCTCCAATGCCACTATACCGCTTGTTCCTCCGAACTCGTCCACGACAACAGCAAGGTTTGTTTTCTGCATGAGCATGTTCTGCATGAGCTTTCTTGCCGCCATAGTCTCAGGCACAAACTGCATCTGTCTGATGTGTGAGTACCACTCTTCCTTTATCCTGAACAGCTCAGACGAGTGTATATATCCTATGATGTGGTCTATATCCCCTTCAAAAACAATAATTTTTGAACGCCCGCTCTCAACAAATTTCTGTCTCAATTCCTCAAGTCGGGTGCCCTTTTCCACAGCGTTAATCTCTGTCCTTGGTATCATGCAGTCTCTAACCTTGGTGTCAGAGAGATCCAATGCGTTCTGAAATATGCGCACTTCTTCTTGTATTTCATCCTCTTTTCCCGCCTTGTCTATGCTTTGTTGTACCAGATAGTCCAAATCAACCTTTGAAAACTCTTCTTTGTGCTCCTCCTTACCGATGCGTACCCCTAATGTCCTTAACAATATTCGTGACACCATGGTACAAAAACGCGATATAGGGAAGAGTATAAGATAGCATAGTCCCGCCGGTAAAGCAAAGAAATACAGCAACGTATTGGCGTTGTTCTTGAATATTGTCTTTGGTAAGAACTCACCGGTGAACAGCACTATTATTGTGGAGATAATGGTATCGGCCGTTACTGTGAACGCCTCCGGCTGCCCGGCGAATATGGTTGTGTCAAAAAGCCTGGCTATTAAAATACCATAAATGACCAGTGATATATTGTTGCCGACCAGCATTGTGCTGACAAATGTGTTTGGATGCTTGTAGAAAAAAGAAACAATACTGTGGTTTATGCTTCCGTTACTGCCGGTCATCTCGGCAAGCATACGGTTACTTGATACGTATGCTATCTCCATTCCTGAAAAGAATGCGGAGAATAGCATCGTAATTATTATGGAAATTATAAGGTCTATGTCCATTTTCTCAATTAGTTAAAAGGCTTTTATGGCTTTCCGCCATTTCTTCTCAGTGTGCTGTCGCCGCTGCCTGAAGCCCAATTAACTATTTATGTCTTGTTCTATTATTTAATAATGTCAGTCCTTCTGTTACGGTTTCTTTCTTGGGACTATCGGCTCTCTCTTCGGCACCGTGTCTGTTTTTGCGGTATCTCCCTTTGCCGTTTCGTTCTTTTTGTTGTCGTTCTCTTCTCGGTTGAATGCGCCAACGGAGTTGGATACCGTGTAATGCTTCATCTGTTCATCGCTTATGAAGTATGTTCCCTCAAGCTGTCTCTCCGGTGTCGTAACCTTAGAAAAGCGATATGAGTACAGCTCATGCCTGTTCTGATCCCAATAAAGTTCCTCGCTGTTAAAGCGTAATCCGTCCACAGTCTTAACCCTTACGTTGCCTATCAGATGCCATAGCTTCTTGATGTTATAGTAAAAAGCCGTATCAGCCTGAATATATGCCTCCGCATGGAATTTCTCGTCAAACTGTTCTATGAATATTCCTCTTTTGAATATCCATCTGGGTGGATTGAGTACTTCGTTCACTTCCCAGCGTTCGGCAATGATACGGTATTTCATTACGCCGGAATCACTTATCAGTGTGCTTATACCGTATGATTTCATCATTGAAACCGAGTCACGTTCGTTTATGGCCGGTGCTGTGTGTTCCTTCTGATTGTTGCAGGCATTGAATGTAATGACACCCAAAACCAACCACAATATCCATATATTGCGTGTTATTTGAATTTCCATTTGGCAAACCATGTTTCGTTGAATGTTATGCCGATGTTAATGAGGAATGTGTTTTCTGTANGCATATTTTTGCCGGNGAAGTTCTTCCATTGCACGCCGATATNCACTATTGAGCGGTTGTTCCAGCCGTNAATGNTNGGTATNCCTATTCCGGCACTCATGGTGATTTCCTTTGGTCCGTCTGTCCCGTTTACCTTTATATAAGGGGAACTGTACCCCACGCCGAAGCGGTATCGCAGCATGTCGGCGAAATTGAAGCCGTGTTTGTCACGGCAATATTCGGCTCCGGCGTTGATAGAGTGCCTGTCTTTGAATCCCCCCGTGATGCTTTTGTATTNCGTCTGTCCGTCANAGNCGCNGTAAANGNGGNNCTTTACGGACGACCACTTTTNCNAAGNGTAGNCCAGTCCTATGAGCCATTTGTTTTTATGCTTCCATGATGCGCCTATACCTAATTGCGTAGGTATAGTGCTTCCGTCTTCGGCAATCAGTTTTGTGGTGTCGTTTACGGCGCTCTGCGAGTTGGATGCGATTATGAGGCATTCCGGTTTGGTGTTCAAACTGTGTCCGGGACTGTATGTTACACCAACCGTCGCAATATCATTGTTCTTTAGCTTGAGTGTATATTGGGCGCCGAAATCCAGTTTGTAACTGCGTGCCGTGATAGAATATTGCTTTGCCAACGCTTTGACATAAGTGTCGCTGTATGAGCTTGTAACGTAATTTGAGACCGTACCCCACAGATACCCCATGTTCATACCTATTGACAGTCCCTTGATTGGTGTTTGCCAACCGGCGCCGATGAATAGTTGTCGCAAACCGCCTTCGCCATTGTATGACTGTGTGTTGGTTATGCTTGACGATGTGGATGGGGCTATGTTGTAGTTGTTTAGCGGCTCTTTGCTCGAGAAATTGTAGCCGACATTGGTATATGGCAGTATGCCGAAACTCATGCCCACATGCCTTATCAGCCTGAAAGAGCCTACCGCGTATTCAAAATCAGCGTTGTTAGCGTTCTTGCTCTTGCCGTTTTCGTTGAAATGTGTGGTCTGTAACGACATGCCTAAGTCAAAAATGAACGACATAGAGTCCACTGCCGAGTAAGATGCCGGATTTATATAGTTAACCTGATTGCCTTCCCTGAATGCCAAACCAACGCCGTTCATGCTACGGTTCATGCCTTGTGTCTGGTCTGCCAGCCTGCCATATCCGAACTGTGAGTAAGGTGAATTGGTGCCGCTTTGCGCCATTGCCGATATGAATATCACACTCAAGGCGGTGGTGGTTAGGAGTTTTTTCATTATATTCTTTATGTTGTTATGCTGTTTTCGGTGCGGTTTACGCTGTTTTTTCACTATTTGGTGCAAAATTATTGAAAAAAAATGAAATAAGCGAACGTTCTCTCGGAAAAATAAGTTATTTTTGCATCGTGAAACGAAATATTTGTCTTTTTAAGGTTTTTCCAACGTGTCTGTTGCTGCTTTTTGCGAGTGTGACGGGTGTTTTGGCGCAGGAACGCGCGGAAAATGCCGATGATGCCGCTCTGGACAGTATAGATATATTTTTGCTTACCTGCCAGCCGCATGACGAGGTGTACAGCCTTTACGGGCATACGGCAATCAGGGTGCGGGACAGACGCGGCTTTGCCGATTACGCCGTCAACTTCGGTGTGTTCGACTTCTCATCGGATTATTTCGTCTTGCGCTTTCTTTTTGGCCTGACAGATTATATGATGGGCCTGACAGACTTTAACCGTTTTCTCAACGAATACAGGCATTACGGCAGCGGGGTTTACCAGCAACGCATCAATATGAGTCGTGGTGAGAAAGCGGTTTTCCTTGCCGCGCTGTCAGAGGCCTCCCGTCCTGAGAATATAGTCTATCGTTATGATTTCCTGAACAATAACTGTACAACCAAGGCTCGTGATATTATTGTAGGCGCATTGGATGGCGATGTGAAATATTCCACAACGTCATTGCAGAGCGGCGACAGTACCATGCGCGAACTGATACACAGTAAGAATGAGCATAACAGATGGGCCAGACTGGGTAATGACCTTGTGCTTGGCGTGGCAGCCGATACTACCCTTAGTCATGCGGCGCGCCAATTTCTGCCTGACGTGTTAAAGAACGATTTCGACAGTGCCTCTATAGTTTCTGTTGACGGTAAGCAACGGCCGTTGGTGGACGATGCGCAATGGGTGCTTTCGCCCGGTGTTCCTTTCGGTACGGAAACGGGATGGCAAAGTTCTTTGTCTCCGAAAATGATGGCGGTGTTATTCTTTTGCGGCATATTGTCACTCTGCCTTGTGCAGCTTCTGTTGCTGAAACGCGCGTTGTTGTGGCTCAACTATTGTGTGGTCCTTATCTATGGTGTGACGGGTATTGTCTTGGCCGCCATGATTTTTTCAAAACATCCGACGGTAAACTTTAATCTTCAGATACTCGTATTGAACCCTTTATATATATTATTAATGTATCCGCGATGGCGCATCAGATGGCGTTACCATGTGGTGTATGCATGTATCGCGCTATTTTTTGCGGGTAATGCCGTTCAATCGTATGCCGAGGGCATGAATATTATGGCATTATCGTTGCTGTTGATAGTTACAAACAACTTTGTGTTTGAGCGCTACGGCCATCGGATAACACGGATTTCACGAGTATAGGGGAATCCTTGCAATTTATTGGCCTATAGCGTGTTCCGGCAGGTTGTGATGTGATAGATGATGCACTGTTTCATTATGCCTCTGTAAAAGCACCCTGANTGTGTCGCAATCGCACTGCGATTGTANTGTAATCGCAATGCTTTTACATGCTAATTGCAGTGCGATTGCAGCGCCATCTCTGCATGCCGCTAAAATGGTACCGTAACATTAACAGCCGAAGCGTGGAAAGTCCGTCGAATGGAAACGGGTTTGTCGCAACCGGATATATGGCATAAAAATAATGTTTTTTGATTATATATTTGGTTGTAACGAAAAAAATTGCTACATTTGCAAATTATTTGTGTGGGGCATTTCCACGATATAATCATATTAATAAAGAATATAAATAAACAAAATATAACATGAATTTCAATTCGATACTTTCCGCATTGTTTGGCAACAAGGCCAGTCGTGACAGGAAAATGATTCAGCCGCTGGTAGAAAAGGTTAAGGCGGCATATCCGGCTATACAGGCTTTGTCAAACGACGAGCTTCGAGCCAAAAGCAAGGAAATACAGGCTTATGTGCAAAACTCGGTTACTGAGCAGAAAAAGCAGATAGCCGAGTTGAAGGAGCAGATAGAGAAAACTCCTATCGACGAACGTGAGCCTATCTTCAACCAGATAGACAAACTGGAGAAAGAGGCTCTTGATATTCTTGAGAAGGCTCTTGACGAGGTGTATCCCGTGGCATTCTCTATAGTGAAAGACACCGCACGCCGTTTCACGGAGAATGAGGAAACCGTGGTTACGGCAACGGATTTTGACCGTGAACTGGCCTCAGACCCCTCACATGACTTCATTACCATTGACGGCGACAAGGCGATATATCACAACCATTGGACTGCCGGTGGCAATGATCTGAAATGGGAAATGGTGCATTATGACGTGCAGCTCTTCGGCGGTACGGTGCTTCATCAGGGCAAAATATCCGAGATGGCGACCGGTGAGGGTAAGACTCTCGTGGCTACGTGTCCGGTATTCTTGAACGCTCTTACGGGAAACGGTGTGCATGTGGTTACTGTTAATGACTATCTTGCCAAGCGTGACTCCGAGTGGATGGGGCCTCTGTATATGTTCCACGGCCTTTCTGTGGATTGTATAGACAAGCATCGCCCTAACTCCGAGGAGCGTCGCAAGGCATATCAGGCAGACATCACTTTCGGTACGAACAATGAATTCGGCTTTGACTATCTGCGAGACAACATGGCTATGCAGCCGGAGGATCTCGTACAGCGCAGACATAACTACGCTATTGTGGACGAGGTGGACTCCGTACTCATTGACGATGCCCGTACACCTCTTATAATAAGCGGCCCGGTACCGCAGGGTGATGTGCAGATGTTTGAGGAATACCAGCCTTTGGTGGAAAAGATTGTTGGCGTACAACGTAAGCTTGCCACGCAGTTGCTTGCTGAGGCCAAGCAACTCATTGCCAAAGGAAACGAGACAAACGACAAGCAAGTACTCGCAGACGGTTTCCTTGCTCTCTATCGCTCATACAAGGCAATGCCTAAGAATACCCCGTTGGTGAAGTTCCTTTCAGAGGAAGGTATCAAGGCCGGAATGCTTGCGACAGAGGAAATATACATGGAGAACAACAATCGCAAAATGCCTGAGGCCATAGAGCCGTTGTATTTTGTTGTTGACGAGAAACTGCATTCTGCCGATCTTACCGACAAAGGTGTGGAATGGCTGTCGCATCAGGTTAACGACAAAGAGTTGTTTGTGCTTCCGGACATAACCTCTGAATTGTCGGCGCTTGAGAATGAGAAGGAACTGACAGACGAACAGCGTCTGGAAAAGAAAGATCAGCTCATGAACCATTACTCTGTGCAGTCGGAGCGTGTGCATACCTTGCAGCAGTTGCTAAAGGCTTACAGCCTGTATAACCGCGATGACGAGTATGTAGTGATGAATGGTGAGGTGAAGATTGTGGATGAACAGACCGGCCGTATAATGGAGGGGCGTCGCTGGAGCGACGGGCTGCATCAGGCGGTAGAGGCTAAAGAGCATGTTAAGGTAGAGGCGGCTACACAGACTTATGCCACGATAACACTGCAAAACTATTTCCGTATGTATCATAAGCTGTCCGGTATGACAGGTACAGCGTCTACGGAGGCCGGAGAATTCTGGGACATTTATAAACTTGACGTGGTGGAGATACCTACCAACCGGCCGGTATTGCGCAAGGATATGGATGACCGTGTGTACAAAACGGCGCGAGAGAAATATAAGGCTGTAATAGAAGAGGTGGAGGCTATGCGTGAAGCCGGACGTCNGGTGCTTGTCGGTACNACNTCTGTNGAGATTTCAGAGCTTATTTCTCGTATGCTGAAGATGCGCAACATACCGCACAATGTACTCAATGCCAAGGAGCATGCGCGCGAGTCTCTGATTGTTGCTGAGGCCGGACGGAGCGTAGATGGTAAAGGCGCCGTGACCATTGCTACCAATATGGCGGGTCGTGGTACGGATATAAAGCTGACACAAGAGGTTAAGGAGGCAGGCGGTTTGGCTATCATAGGCACCGAGAGGCATGAGAGCCGGCGTGTTGACAGACAGCTGCGCGGACGTGCCGGACGACAGGGAGACCCCGGTTCTTCAGTGTTCTATGTATCGCTTGAGGATAAGCTGATGCGTCTGTTTGCTTCGGAACGTATTGCGAAGGTCATGGACCGTCTGGGCTTTGAGGAAGGGGAGCGTATAGAAAGCCCTATGATCTCAAAGAGTATAGAGCGTGCGCAGAAGAAGGTTGAAGAGAATAACTTTGGTATACGTAAGCGTCTGTTGGAGTATGATGACGTAATGAATAAACAANGTACCGTTATCTNCGAAAAACGACGTCATGCCCTGATGGGNGAGCGTATAGGAATNGACATTACNAACATAGTATGGGATCGTGTTCTGTCTATTCTTGCAAACAATAACTATGAGGGTTGCAGAGAACGCTTCCTGAAAGTATTCTTCATGGAATGTCCGTTTAGCGAGCAGGAGTTTGCTACAGTATCGCGCGAGCAACTGGAGGAGGAAGCGTTCCAAAAGGTGATGACACAGTTGAAGGCGCGTATTGAGGCTATAGCACAGGAGGCACAACCTGTGGTGAAAGAGATATATGAAAACCCTGATGCTAACTTTGAGCGTATTCTGATTCCGCTTACGGACATGCACGTGGTATATCGTATGTCTTTCAATCTGAAAGAGTGTTATGATACCGAATGCAGGAATATCATGAAACAGTTTGAGAAAATGATAATGCTGCATAATATTGATGATAACTGGAAAGAAAATCTGCGACAGCTTGATGAATTGCGACACTCTGTGCAGAATTCAAGNTATGAGCAGAAAGACCCGTTGCTTATCTTCAAACTTGAGAGTGTGAAGTTGTGGGATGCTATGATCAACAGCATGAACGATTCGGTATGCTCCACACTGTCTCGTATTCGCATCTTCAAGGATAATGCCCCTGTGCAGATGCCGCAGGAAATGCCTGAGCCGGAACCTGAGAAGAAGGAGCCGGAGTACGAGACTCATAAGCAGGAACTGAACGCAGACGGTTCTGCTGTGAACACTGATATGCCTGATGGCATGGATCGTCCGCGCTATAATGACCCTACAGCTCCGCAGAGACCTCTGCGTATTCCGGTTGTGAATGCGAAGACACCGCGTCCTAATGACCCTTGTCCTTGTGGCTCTGGAAAGAAGTATAAGAACTGTCATGGAAGGGGATAATTTGTAAATAAGAAGAGATTTGTATGCCGTGTTCCGGCTGAATGGATTTGATAATTGCGGAAAGACATTGCTTTGACACTGCATACAACTCTATATACCGAAGTTAATACTTGTAAAATCTATGACCGAGAAAACAAAACATCAGGTGTCACGCTTCCTTGATAAGGTGGCAGACAAGTTTCCTTTGGTGGAAACACCTGTGGTTCTGACTGATATTCATGTTCGTGTGTCACAGGACACGGGAGACCTTATGGCGTTTGACGACGATTGTAAGGAGGTGACACGGTGCGTGGTGGACGAATGGATAGATAACCATGACAACACCGCGAGGTTTTATAATGACGTGGAGGAGATTGNACGCTCTGNGATAGTCTCCAAGAATGTTACTCTCGGTGTGATAAGGCCGTACTCGTTCATATTGGAAAACGAAGCCGGAGAGCATGTGGCGGAATTGTATGTCGTGGATGATGACGAGACGGTTATATTGCCTTCTTCTTTTCTGGAGGACATGGATAAGGAACTTGATGACTTTATCGAGAAGTTGTTAAGTGAGGACTGAGGTGTTTGTGTGATTTGACAAAGTCGTTATTATATGCGCCCTCCCCTGCAATATGTAATTGTTGCAGGGGAGGGCGTGATGTTTTATACAGGCGTTGTGTGTATTGGCACAACTTGATATGGCTTTAATTGTGTGCTGTTATGGATATGGTTAAGATAACGCAGTATTAGAAATTCTTCATGGCACGATCCATCTCGCGGCGGTCTTGTTTTTCTTTTAATGTTTCTCGCTTGTCGTATTCTTTCTTGCCACGGCACAGGGCGATGTCAACTTTTGCCCTTCCTTTATCATCTATAAAAATAAGTGTTGGTACAATGGTGAAGCCTACCGCCTTGGTGTCTTCTTGGAGACGGTGTATCTCACGGCGGTTGAGTAGCAGTTTGCGGTCGCGTTTGGCCTCGTGGTTGTTGTATGAGCCGTAGAAATATGGCGAGATGTTCATGCCTTTTACCCATATCTCACCATTGTGTATGTAGCAGAAGGCATCCACTAACGATGCCTTGCCCATACGGATAGACTTGATTTCTGTGCCGGTGAGAACAATTCCGGCGGTGTATGTGTCAACGAAAAAAAAGTCAAAGGCCGCTTTTTTGTTTTTGATCTGTATCGGACTTTTCTTTCTTAGTAACTCTTGTTCTTTATTCATTGGTTGTCTATGTAATGTTTTGTCTTCGTTGTTGGCTTGTCTTGGTGCTTTGATAGAAGGCCGCAACAGGCTGAAACGAAATGGATCTGGTATTGTAAACTGTGGAGAAGGAACGTTTTATTGATATATTATATTACAAAAATCGTCCATGTGTTCGTCTACGAAATGGGCAACAATGTCGCTCCATTGCTCCTCGTTGCTGACAAATTCATCATCAAGGGCATCAAAATCTTGCATCGTTTCGTATATGCCCATGAACTCTTCGTCCGTCATTTCCGTTTCAAGGGCAATGCGATGGCGCTGGTATTGCTTTTTAGCCCTGCGCATTAGGCGGCATAATTCCACAAGACCCCACTCACGTACCGCCGCGTCAAAGGGGTTGCGGAAGAAGAATGGGCCGTAACCGTTGTGTATAAGTTGTACGAACCCGCCGTCCATTACTTCGTCTCGCAATGTGGCATAGCCGATAAGAGTGATTTGTTTTGATGACATAAGAGGCATATTCTCTGCGGATAGCTCGCCGCCAATGGCCTCACGTGTTTTGGCTATTATTAACTGGAGAAAATCATCCGTGCCATGTGCTGCTGCTAAAGCTAAATCTTTGTCTTGTATGTTTACCTCTACCATATTTGTAATTTCTACTTTGCAAAAGTAATAATAAATGCCGAAAAAATACAAGAAATATATGGAAATGTAGTGTAAGCATAAAAAAAACGCGCTAAAAGGCTGTCATTGTCAAACTTTTTTTGTAATTTTGCAAAATAAAAGGCAATTGTATAATGTCGTTTTCAGACAGGATAATGTGTGATGTTCAATGATATTATATATCGTGATTTGCTCTTTTAGTAGCTTGGCAATTTGGTATCGGATAGAACTGATAAACAGATTACAATTAAACAACAACATCAATAAAACAACTAACAATGATTTACACAAAGGAAATCAACGACATGTGCGTCGTTGCGAAAGGTCCTAATCATGGACCGGCTCCAATCCCGGAAGAGGGTAAGTGGATTCAGGCAAAGGAGATAAAGGACATCTCTGGCATGACACACGGTATTGGATGGTGTGCTCCACAGCAGGGTTGCTGCAAATTGTCGCTCAATGTGAAAGACGGCATTATCGAAGAGGCGCTTGTAGAGACCATTGGTTGCTCTGGTATGACCCATT
>WFLX010058325.1_pt1 | contig 17020 bp, 10 predicted proteins | sample 4967041 | NCBI WGS metagenome assembly WFLX01 (sample SAMN12857096, study PRJNA449069) | gut metagenome | isolation source: stool from male and female vole | host: Microtus ochrogaster | place: USA:Florida | collected 2017 | reverse complement strand
TATGGATGTTGTCCCCATTTCCATTCGTCAAAATGAAATGCTATCACCTTGTTGCCGGGATAATCGGGCACATCCACATATATAGGTTTAATATCGTATGCCGGCTCAATACCCGCCAACGCTTGTGAAATCTCACGTTTCGTATCATCTGTCACCTGCTGNCCGANAATCTTCAGTGACTTNGGTGNAANACCGAAAATCAGCCANCCGCCATCNGTATTNAGAAACGCACACGCCGCGTGCATACCGTCCTTCAACTCGCCGGTACTCTTCTTCAGCTCCAGAGTCCGCGACTCATCCGCCGCAATCAAAGCCTTTATATCGTTAATCGTCATATCGTTAAAGAATGTTTAAAGCAGCTAGTCCAAATTATATTTGATTTAGTTCTGCTTTCATGAGACTTATAATCTTTTTTTTAAGTAAAATTATTTCTTGTCCTATATTATTGATATGATTTTGGTTTGCTTGTAATTGTCGAGAATTACGCTGTAATATTAAGGACTGTAAGTCTTGGAGACATGAAGTGGATACTTGAATGCTTTCTTCCATCTTTGAATCAAACATATCTAATAGCTCAACAATTTCATCGCTAGCAATAAGCTTGATGGCATTAGTTTCCTGTCTAAATTTTATCAAATAATCATTAGCTTCCATCATAATTTGTGTAAGCTCACTTTGAAAATTCGAGGCAGCAGTTGATTCTGCAGCACTATCATTCTGATTAACGGCGTGTAGGAATTGAGAGTAGAAACTATTTATTGCTCCTATACATCGTTGCTGAGTTCGACTATTCATTTCTTTAGAACAGGCATCTATTAAGGAAAAGAAGTTTGAATATTGTCGAAGTTTCTCTTCATAACGATATTTTCGTTTTGAGACTTCCAGTTCGTAANACGAACGAATTGCTTCATTCTCTTTTTGTAAAGCAGCGTTATTCTGCTTAAGTGCTCTAAACTCGGCACGCTTATTAAAATAAGTGGAAACAACACCTATGAATATACCAATAACTCCCCCTATTATGGGGCTCCAGTCAAATTCAGCTATATTGAGTACGAGCATTATCCTGTTTACTTATATGTTATTACTAATATTTTTAACCACCGTTTTATAAGACCATTGATAATTATAACAATGATGATAGAGAGTCTCCATTAGATGTTAAAAGTATACTTTCAAGATAATCGGGATTCTCTGTCCCATCAGATTTTTCAAAATTCTTATCATAAAATTTCTTTAATGTTTGATTACCTGATTGTTTACTTCCTTTGACACCATCTGTGGAACAATAGTAGTTTATCATCACTTTTGAGAGAACTTTAGGTTGTCCGGAGATCTCAATTACTCGAAGTTCATCACAAATCTGAATATCGAATGTATATTCATGTACATCTGGTGCAGGAGTCTTTAAAGAAAATGTGACACTCTCCCCAGATTTCAATATTGGTTCTGACTTGGCTTTAGACAGAATAGTAAGTGTTCGATGACATTTCCTAATCTCGCTTTCAAATTTTACCACATCATAACTATCATGACTGGAGGAATTCAATATAAATTTTCTATAGTCATCCAATTCTTCAAACAAGGATAAATCTGTAATTCCGCTTTCAGAGGCAAATAATTTGCAGTTTTGAATCATACCATTCAAATCAAGACAAGTATATTCTTTTGTAAGCTGCCATTTATTCGGTAAAAATCGTTTGCAGAATGCTTCAGCCTCTTTTCTAAGGAAATTACCCGCTATTTCAAATTTATTTTGATTTATAAAATGTTCTGCTTCTTCAAGATATGTCTTGCTGTCTCTCAAATACGGTTTTTTAGTTTCTCCCATATAGATTTCTTTATATAGCCATTCATTGGCAGACATATGTCGCTTGCTTTTGTGCTTAAAAAACTCAAAAAACGCTCTATCATGAGTAAAAAGATAAATCCTGTATTTATTTGAAATGGCAAGGAGAAAGTCAACGACCTTAGCTCGATTGCTCATATCCAAACTAATAAGCATATCGTCTAAAGCAAGAAATCTACCATCGGCTGCCTTGTCAAGATTTAATAGAGAAAAACGTATTGACAGAGCAATGGCTGTTAACTTTGCCTCATTGAAATGAACATGGGGATTTGTAATTAATCTAAATGTTCCGTCCAATAATCTTTCAGATACTTCCATTCCGATAAATGGCGAATTTAGTCTCTTATACCTTGAGGGTTTCTCTTGTACGATGTCATTAACTTGGATATATTCAATAATTCGGTCATATTTAAGCCAGTATTCCATTGGGTCACCTTCGGGCTTATCTGCATTAGAGTCATATCGTAATCTTATCTGCAATTCCTTATCATCATTATCTTTAAAATATTTATTATAGATATCAGAAGCAGATAGATTTATATCTTCAATTACTTCTTTTACTCGTTCATTGAAATAATCTATATTTTCAAGATACTCTTTAGCAACTTGATTCCCTCTTTTTATAATCGATGATGTTAAAATATCATACATCTCCCCTATATGATACCCGCTTCTATCATCCTTTATAAATGGCAATATATCTTTTACAAATACAGGAAAAAGATTGATTCTTTGAGAATTTCTAAAATTAAAAAAGTGAAAAAGAAATTGATGATTAATAAAGCATCCAGTAATATTTGCAGGCAAAGGATGACGTCCATCAATTAATGTAGTATTAAACCCATTTTTATCTACAATATAAATAAAAGGATGTCTTTCTGTAAAATCTATAAGGATTCTTGATTCAATATCCGGATTGTCTAAATTTTTAAGATGCTGGTTATTAGGAGATCCATCGTCATTCTTTACATTGAAGTATTTTTTACCACCATCAGATTTTAATGGTGATTGAAATATACAATGGAGTGAGTAGAAAATCGAAGATTTCCCACTGCCATTTTCACCATACATAAGAAGATGATTGCCTTCTAATGTTAATGTGAATTTATCAGGAAAGGCTTTGAATCCAGTGATTTCTATTTTGTTTATGAATGGCATAGTTATTCTTGAATAATGTATTTCAGTATATTGGGGCTTCGCATAGAAAATAGCTCTAACCTTTCTCGCAAGCAATTGTTAGTTTTTTTTATGTTCGTATATGTTGACCAGATCAAATTGTTTTGTTCTGATGTTGACAAATCTTTTAAGACAGAATGAGAAGGTATTAGCTCTGACGCATATTCGAGAACATCAATCTGATTCCTTTTCATATGTTCTTGAAAATATAGCTCAAATACAATTCCATCGATGATTTTATCAAAATAATTTGATATAGTATTATTTGATACAATGGTAGAAATGTCTGCTGTTGACTTTAATGTCAATATGTATTCAACTAAAGTCGCTATAACTCTTTCCGCGTTCATATTATTGTGAATTATAGGAAGAGATTCTAAAACTTTAGCTGTAATATTAGTATTTGTGCTAGTTTGTTTAATATAGAAATTTATCAAAGACGAATTAAGAATTCCTAAAAGGTATAGCGGATTAATTGATTGGGAATCAATAGAAATATAATTAGTAGAGTTTGCACAGAAGTATCCATCCTTAATAATCGTGGCAACAATTCTTCTATATGAGTCAACCCCTGTAATTCTTTGAAGAACTATTCTTGTTTTTTTTATGTCACGTAACCTCTTCTGAGACAGACTAATGTCTGATAGATAAGGTGTCATTCCCTGAGAAGGATTATCCGTAATATGATATCGCTGAATCTGAGCGCCTGTAATAACCCGTGTTCCTACCTTCTGCATATTGAAATGGCTTTTATACTTTGTCATGTCAATTTCTCCTGCAGATGCAGTTATTTGATACTGTCTGATATTAGATAAATTCTTTATAATCAAGAATCTATCATTATCACTAATCGGGATTATTAGATCATCCGGATATATATCTAAAATGTCCTCCTTTGAAATCGTCAAGACATGCTTATTTATCATTCTCCTTGAGTTCCATACGTTTACATTAAACTTTAATAGGCCATTGGGATTTGAGGTCTTTTTTAATGTACAGATACATACACTCATTTTGACCGATTCAAAGACGCGCAAATTCCTATTGTCTCGTTCAGGGAAAGAATTTATAGACAAGATATCTGTATTTGAAAAAAATAGTTTTCTATTTCCTACCGCACTATCTTCTGCTAAAACTGAATTCTGAGTTATGAGGGATATTATTCCTCCATTGGCAGCAATTTTAATTGCCAAAGGATAGAAAAATTGATACATATTCAGTCTTCCACCTTTTGCGAATTTGTAGTATTCGGTATCTTTAAGCGTCTCTTGCATCTGTGGCTCAAGATTACGCAATTCATTGTATGGCGGATTACCGATTACGATATCGAAACCTTTAAAGTTCCCATCTTTGTCTAGTAGAGAAGGAAATTCAAATCGCCATTCAAATGCGTCAGCATATAGCTTATCATTCTCAATCTCACTGTTTAGAGCTAAAAGACGTGCATATCTCTTTCGTAATTCCTTTGCCTGTTTGAGGCATTCTTTTGTCGGTGGACCGAAAAGGGTATCACTTTCCAATGACAAAATCTGTCCTTGAATACGGTTGCGTTTCGACATCATCCTATTAGTCAATGACGTCTTAAACGCATTCTTAATATCTGAAATTTTCTTTTTGAAATTATCTTTAAGTTTGTGATCTGAAGTATTAGTGTACTCCAGTACCTGTTGCTGATAATCAGCTAATGTAAAATCTGTTTTATTCTTTCGACTATAATATGCGAAAACATCATCAATAGGCACATCAAGAGCATGACGATTCAAAAGCGAATTGCCACAAACAATTTTATAATCAAGGTTCGGCAGTGGGTGTGGCTCTTCCGCATCAACTACTAATGATAACCAAAATCTTAGGCGAGCAATATCTACGGCTCCTTGCTCAATATCTACACCATAAATGTTATTTTGGATAATCTCCCGTTTTACTTCAGTACTTACAAAATCTTTTTTCGGAAATGCGAAAGCATGAAGTACATGGCGAGTGTGGAACAGGATATTCAGCACACCCATTGGAAATGCGCCTGAGCCAATTGCCGGATCGCATACTTTTACATCTGCCAGTAAATTGTATAATCTTTGAGCAATAGCTTTATCTTGCAGGTCAATCGAAACGACTTGTTTATTTACCAAATCTTTGATTGACTCCTTTAGATGTCCTAGGAACAAATCATCTGTTGTTTGAGTAATCAAATATTGGGTTATACATTCCCTACTCATATACTGGACAATCTCTTTAGGAGTATAGAAAGCTCCCTTATCTTTGTTATCTTCAAGGAGATTTTCGAATATGTGCCCAAGCATTTCAGGATCAATNCCTACCTCACTATAGTCCGGNTCGTTTTCNTCNATCGTGAAATTGTATTGAGAAAAGAATTCCATTAAGTCCTTNAAGTAATNATAAGGGAAATCAATATCCAGCTCNTCAATAGTGTCTTTATCAAAAAGGCCACCATTAAGATATGGAATCTTTATATCATTACCAAGTATCGGATCAACCAAGTCATTGAAGCGGGATTGATTAAGCGTATTAAAGAACAGTAGCTCAAGGACATCGCTTAAAAGGCGATTATTCCCCATATACCGATTAACTAGGTTTGCAAGATAGTTCTTGTCTCCTCCAGTCCAATTGTTATTTGAAGCAGGAACTCCCATCCATCCTTTCTTTTGCAAGAAATGCAGAAAGACTATTCGTCCAAGTAATTTTTTCACATAGTCACGATTCCGCTTAGTGTCAGATAGGGTACTGAGAAATTTNTGATATTGCTTTTTATATCCATCAAAAAATTCCTTGTTGAGCCGCTCGACCGAAAATGCCTCTATCACATCGGCAAGATATATCGAACCGTTTTTTTGTTTGCACTCAAACAGTTCATATAGACGATTGGCAGCGGTAGTACATGGTTCATTCGGTCCAAGAAGGAATGTGTAGCGTTTAGCAGCTGTTTCGGTCTTAACAAGTTGCCCTGACTCATTGAATGAAGATTGTTTGGCTATAAAAGTCAAACGATAGTCAGTCTGTCTCTTAGAATAATATAGTACCAGAGCTCCGTGAATCAACGACTGATCTACATATTTAGCTGCAATATCCCTCAATCCTTTACGATTACGAGATATATCAATGTTGTCTGCAACTTCAAATTTAAATAGAGCCAAAGAACGTCCATCATCTAGGCGAATTGTACCAATCTGACCCCCCTTTTTAATAAGGGTAGTATCCACTGAAACTTCCTGCGAAAGGTATTGCACACTCGAAGGAGAGAATATTACATCGAATAATTCTTTCCATATTGCGAATTCAAATGATGAATGCAGTTTATTTCTTAAATCTATTTTTGTCATATCTTCAAGGTGCTATACGTTGAAACTTTCAGAAATGATAATTTCTGGTGAATAATCGCGACCAGATTTTTTCATTATCGTTGATTTATTGGTATTAAGTCCAATACTTTCAAGTGGATATTGAGTAATAATACCGATCAAGCGTTCTAATAGAAGAACTGGCTTAATGGCAACATTCTTAGTAGAGGATTGCATTTTATTGACATCTCTCTGAAGTCGCTGGAACTTACCTGTTGTAATAGCTTGTTTTGCCTTAACTATCAAGTTTTTCTCATCTTCAGATATTTCTGGTAAATGGATAAAGCCATCGAGATAAGCGATCGCCTTCTTTTCATTGGGCCCCTGTGAAGTATTGATCTTTTTATCAGATGCTTTTGCCTGGGCATCTAATTGATTGAATACCTCAACTGCTTTGGCAACCTGTTCATGATGGAGATTATGAAGAGGTATGGATTTTTCGTCTATCCTGGCTTGAAATTCTTTGACTGCCTCTAAGAATGTTAACTCTTCAACACTTCCATCATCACGAACAAAAGTAAAGGCATCCCGACGCTTATTGCGAATAAATGTGATAGTACTTCGAGGTATCAATTTATTTTTCCTTCCAACTCTTGCACGCAAAGGTAATTTTGAGATGCGTTTGATTAGCTCCGGATTTTCCGACTTGAGTTGTCGAAGCCACATGAGGTAACGCAATTTCTCATCTCGCTCTTCATCTACAGCCTTATCGAATAGACCGAAACTTTCTGGCTGTTCGTCAGTTGAATATATCTGACTATCCTCACCAAGTGCAGCGTGGAAGGCAAACAGTTTCATCTTGGCTTTCTTTTCAAGATCAATATCGTTGTTTACTTTTGCTGTTGGGAAAAAGTTNTAAATATGTACTTCCGATGCNGTGCTTCCTATACGATTTACTCGGCCGATACGTTGCATAAGGCGCGTTGAATTCCAAGGGGTATCATAATTGACGATTATATTAGCACGATGGAGATTCACCCCTTCAGCCAATACCTCCGTTGAAATTATGATATCAAAATCATTCTTTTTATTACCATTGAAATTAGCATCAAAATTTTCCTTGAGTATAGACATCATATCATTTCGATTTGCGCTCGTAACCATCAGAATTTTAGAGAATCCTTGATGCTCCAACTCTTTGGCAAGATATTCAGTAGTTTCTTTACTTTCAGAGAATATAACAAGTTTTNCTTCATGATTTATATTCTTATCAAACAATTCCTGCTTAAGTCTTTTTACAAACTCCTCAATTTTAGGGTCTTGAGTAATTTTGCTCCATTCTGTAACAAGGTCTTCCAAGATATCACCGTCNTGTTGAAGCCCATTTATAAATTGNGGGTCAAAATCTTCAGGAGTACATATTTCTATCGTAGGATCNGTATATCTAGCTTCATCAATCTGTTTTATCAGTTCATCTTCTTTATCAGATATTAGGAGTTCATTGACATGCAGATTAGGAGCAATGTATATTGTTCCTTTTTCAAACATATCAAGCATGACACGGTTAGCGTCACGATATCGCCGCAATGATTGCTTAAATGCATCGAAACTACTGTCAATACGTTTAACAAGCAAAGTTTTCATGATGCCAGCTAACTGAATAGAAACCATATCAGCTTTAGGATATTTTTTTTTCTTACTGCTGACAAGATACTTGATTGCCTGATATCGGAAGTATTTTAACTTCTTGCTNAGAGCCTCAATCGTCNTATCGTATAACNCATCTAAGTTTGAGTCAAGTTGATAGTATATTTTTTCCGGAGCTTTAACAACAGGAAAGGTTATACCTTGTTCTTCAAGATCTTTCNTATACGCCNCGTTTCCCAANAAATCTGCACGAGTACGTCTTACNGTCAATGGTTCGACAACTTTAACTCGGATNTTTTCATATATAGCTTTTATCCCTTCTGAAATCTCCTTAATATCTTTTAGTTTCTTGAGTTTTTTATACTTATCGGTTTGTTCTCGGAAAAAGCGTTGAAGATTACCTTCTTCAAGATTACTATCTTTAGAATCTTGAAATAGGTATACNAGATTGGCTATATCNTCTGGNTTGTTATTTAATGGTGTTGCAGAAATNAGAATAACTTTTTTATCGTGTGATGAACCATCGTAACGAATGGTCTTAGTCTTACATAATTTCTGCAATTCGTTGTACATCGAAGCCGTATCGCTCCTGAATTTATGAGCTTCATCGACAATAATGAGATCATAAATTTCAGGGGACTTTAATTTATGCACACTACCATTGGTAATAACCTTTACATTATCAATCTTGAATGTTTCTAATGTCTCGAGCCAGCCATCTTTTAATGCTGGTGGTACAATTACAAGGGTTCTAGAACGATGGGTAGGAAACCCATTAGAAAAGAAAAACCTTTTAGCAATTAGAGCAGCTACTATTGTCTTTCCCAGACCCACGACATCAGATAGAAAAAAACCGTTGTATTTCATCATCTTCGAATACCCGTCATTCACAGCATCGATCTGATAAGATAGTTTTTTATACCCTTTGGGTAAGTCTGAAACAGAATTAGGGTCAAAATCTATGCTCTTGCCAAAGTATTCTAGTAGGAATTTAATGTATATTTCGTATGGGGTAAAGTTCGGATTCAGATACGATTCCTTTTTAATTTTTTCGATATGAGTTAAATCAATTTCAACAGACTCCTCCCAAAGCTTTTCAAAAGTCTCGGTTGCAAATTTTATGTCATCGTCATAACGTAGCTCGACATTAAACTCAAAATTATTCTCAAGCCCTGCTTCGGTAAGGTTACTGGATCCAGTTATAACCGAACCATAACCATGAGGATGGTAAGTCTCTTCTCTGAAGATATAAATTTTAGCGTGAATATTCTGTTTCGGGTGAATCCTCATAATGATTCGTCCGGTCATAATATCCTCAATAAATTGGTACATTCCATCCTCTACTTCTTTATCATATTTAGCTTCTTGTATATTTTTCTTTATGTCATTAAAGAATTCTTCTTGAGATTGTTCGGAATTAGGATTAAACAGGAGTCCTTGTTGATTTGCTTGGTAGGTCAGTTTATCAACATTAATGCCAACCAATATACGAATACGAGGTGTTTGCTGAATAAATTTGCGTATTTTAAAATAACCTGAGGCACGAAAATAGCCGACAAGCGCATCAAAGAAATGCACTTGCTTATACTTGAAAACACCCTCTATCTTTTCTAGAAGTGTGTTATCTTTTTCGTTGGTAAAAAAATTCGTGCCCATATTATTGACTTATTCTATTATTTATTAAATCTTTGGTTTCAACATTCAACAATTCTGCTATTTTAACGAGCATTTCAAGGGATGGCTGAGCGGTATTGGAGCACCATCGCGAAATAGTTGCTTCATTCTTGCCTAATTGTTCAGCAAGCCATTTGCCTTTACAGTTCTTTTCTGCTAAGACTACTTTTAGCCTATTTATGCGTTCTGTTCCTTTATCTATGGTTTCTGTTGACATGGGACAATTTCTTGATGTTATTTGCAAAGTTGCAAATTATTCTTGAGCTGACAAAAGAATATGCTGTGAAACATATTGCTTTTCAGATACTAAAGGGACTATTCCCGGTCTTTTTCGCGCCAGTAGGCGTCAAATTCGTTGGCAAGGGAGACGATTTGGCGATTGACTTTTACNAGGGAGATGNTGGCTTNTTCCAGTTTNTAGAGGGCTTGCATNGCNTTNTTCTCAGTGAAGTGTTGGCNGAGNANNTTAACGACTGANTNATATTCCACGCCTATAGTACGATATTGGGCGTTGAGAGAAGATAGCTTGTCGATGAAGATTCGGGTATTGTCATCGATGTGGTGTACCTTAAACGTTTTACCGAAGAGCTGCATCTTGATAAATGCGGATAGCGAAGCTACTCCGGATTGTTCGTGCATAGTTAGCAGTGCTGTCTCTACTGCGGCATTGAAATTGACTGAGCAACGGAAGGTGGTTGCATCTACTTTTGGCGGGCGACCAGATTTCTTACTTTCTTGTTTCATTGGGTGGATATTTAGTGGTATGGTTGGAAACTGCCAACCGCAGGTTCGTTTATGGTGATTACGACTTTGGAGTAATCGCAACACTGAGCATTGCAAGGGTTTTGAGGCACAAATCTAATTCTGCGTGCCTCAAAACATACCTTATCTTCTTGTATGGGTTGTAATACATCAATAAATCAATTATTTATGATTATTGTGGTGTACTCATGGTGTACTAATAAGTTGGATAAATCCAAAACGACAGCTCTGTTTTAGCATAATTTAACGATGTTTTATTTTATTTAATTCTAACGATTTCGATTTGTTTGTCTAAGATTTGAGACTCTGAATGGCAGTAGTTTGAAAAACTTTTACTAACTTTGTAGTCGGATTGACTGCGGTCGATCTACGACATATTGAATAAACAAGAAGCGTATTGCTTATCTTGCTAATGAAAACGTAGGAAATTTTCAACAGATGCAAGGATAAACAAGCGGTTCTCACGCCATAGGCGTGGGCTGCTATTTCTACATCTGCATCTACGGTTTCCTACGACCATCATTCGAAGACGTGGCAATTTCAGTCCACGCTTTTTCATTTAAAAGGCCGATAGAGCTGTAAGGCCGTGAGATTTCAATGAAAAAACTTATCTTTTTATTATTTTGGTTTACATCCATTGTAATTTTTGCTGATGACGTTATTGTACTTCGTAATGGTGACATAATAAATGGAATTGTCACAGAAGTTCAGACCAATGAGATAAAGTACAAAAAGTCTTCAAATCCAAATGGTCCGGTATATGCAGAGCCTAAATCCAATGTTCTTTCAATAAAATATGGAAATGGTGAAGTTGATAAGTTTAATCAGACCTCTCAACCTAATGCGATTGCCAATGGTAGCCCAGCAGCACCTACTAAAACGAGATCAATTCCTATGGATGACAATACCTCAATGAAAGCACAGTATGAGGTACTCCCAAGACTTAATATAAAATCATCAAAAAAGAAAGCAAAGGAATTCTTCCCGATAATGGCATTTACAGATTCTTCCGTAATCTCAACAAAAGACCTTACTATTGTAATAGATCCGACTGCCGTTGAATATTATGATGGTGGTTGGAAAGTGAAAATGGGATATGCAATTCAAATTGTAAATAAAACAGACCAACCGATTTATATCGATAGAGCTAATTCTTTTAGAAGGTTTAATGATCTTTCTACTCAATCTTATTATGACAACCAACAAACGACGGTATCTCATGGCAATAATTCAGGTGNTNGNATTGGATTNGGTATAGGTCNTNTCGGGGTTNGNATAGGGGGTTCTTNTNGCTCAACATATTCTNAAAGTNNTGGAACAGATANGTTTTTGATCANTGGGCNCAAATCAAAAGCGAACTTACTTGATTATAAATATATTCGTTTGTCTGAGAAAAAGGCTAAATTCAAAACCATATCCGATATTGAATATTGGGGATTTAATCTTAATAAGAATATTGCTACACCTATAACAGAAGGTGAAGTAAAAACTTATACCGAAGAGACTACTCCATATAGTAATAAATATTTCATTACTTATTCTACCGATCCTGAATTTAAAAACTGCTATACTATTGATTTTGAACTCTATGCTAAATATATAGTTGGAGCAAAGATTAAACATAATAAATGGGCAATGAGTCTACCTGATGGAGATTCAGGCCAATCTTCTGTTGCAACATCCAGGATGGNCTTAGAAATTCAGAATACAATACCAGATTTTNNNACAAACAGTTTAGTCATTATTGGAACAGTTGGAGGTGAATATTATTAAATTTTTTTGCTTTCAATTCTAATCATATCGTACAATATTCATCCCTGTTGTAATCCATTACAACAGGGATGAACATTAAAGCCCCATTTTAATTTTTGGCGGAATGGGTCTGATGCCGAGTTTACCAAGGAGTTCCTTGGCTTTCTCAATAAACCACTGAAAGACACTGATGCCGTCAATCTTCAGGATGAAGCGGTGTGCCATCTCCGGATCACGTTCAAGTTTCGCCTCGGAGTGTTCGGTTGAGAACTTCTGATTATGTTCAGGAGAAAAGAGCTTCCCGGAAAATCCAACCGATTGTTGTGCAAGTATCCGTTGGGTCATCTGGGCGGGGAAGCCTATATGCGTGCAGTAGCGTCCCCATACAATCAAGTCTGGCACATCGGGGCAGTACCTTTCAATCTCAGCCTTGTATTGGGCTAAGTCGGTATCCACAGCACTGCGCAACTTCCGCAATTCAAGGCTTTCGACTTCTGCCGATAGTTTTGTGTTGGCTGATACAAGGCGGTCATGTGCCTCCACCAACTGGGTAACCTCTGGCACGAGATTATTGTTCGTTGCAATGAGTTCTCTTTTTGTTCTTGTCAAAGTCTCGCAATACGTTTTAAGCCTTTCATTGGCCTGCTCGTAAAGTTCATGCTTACCTTCAAGATAACGGTTGNCANCCTCAAGCTTCTGGTTGTCAGTTTCCAGCACCCTTTTCTNCTGGCTAAGTTTTTTCTTCTCGGNAGATAGTNTCGCTANGTCCTGTTCAAGACCTTTCTTCTCTATCTGGCATTGGCGGTAATATTCGTGCTGGTCAACATGACGGGCTTCCGAACCCCGTATGCCACGTTCAAGACCGAACCGCTCCATCGCCTTTGCGTAGGTGTCTTGGAACGATGTGAGGTTGTCGCGTGTCATAATGTCGTCGGCACTCAGGCGAGGTCCGTTCTTCGGTTTGGTGCGGTAGTGTTTCTTCGCCTGTGACTCCTTCGCCTTCTTTTTTCTTTCAGTGGTCACAATGGGTACAACCGTCACATGCAGGTGTGGTGTCTGCTCGTCCATGTGAAGATGTGCTCCGACAACATTGTCCTCACCGAAAGTCTCCTTCGCCCATTCGATACTCGCTTGAGCCCACTCTTCAAGCCTACCTTCATCGTCAAGTCTACGCAGTGCCTCACCGTCGGACGTAAGGAGGACATTGAGGGCGAGAACCTGATTCTTGCCGATCTTGCGCGTTAGCCCGGCATGGTCAAGACGGTACTGTATTGCCTCTCCCAGACCGCTGACCTCAGCGGGGTATCTGATGAAGTCGTCGCGGTTGAGATGACGCAGCTCGGGATGGGCGTTGTCGGGCTGGGTGCTTCGCTCGATGTGTCGGGCGATGGCGTTGCATGACCCGCTTGCCTTCATGATGTGGAGTATGGCGTAACTCATAGGCAAGCGTGGTTCTGTTGTGGAACAATCAGAGTGAACGGCTTACGGATAAGCCGTTCAGGGGATTCCAAAGGGGCTGACCCCTTGGGCTCAGTAGGGACATTTTCAGCGTATCGGAACGATATGCGGCTCGGAAAATTCCCTAATGAGCTAAGGAATTTCCGGATGGCGTAATTTCCGTGCCGCCACTGCACGGATGGGACTGCACTGCCGTAGCAGTGTTGCAGCGCTGTACCCGGTACACCAAGTGTACCGGATATGATGAGGAAAATGATATGTTTCACGGAAAATAAATTCTGGATATACCCCGTGGCATTTCCGGCATTTTGGCACAACGGAGTTGCATCGGCATATTCATTGAAAATGCCAAAGTGCCAGAAATGTCAAGGGTGATGTTTATAATTTGGTATAGCTGCCGTGGGCGTTACGGGTGAAGAAAACGCCTTTCCTGTCCTTCAGGAACCTCTTGAAGCTGCGCTCCGGCATACCGTTCTTTCCTGCGATAGCCACTCCTTCGGCGGTGGTGAACGTGTCCGGCAAATCGGACATTACCGCGAGCTGGGTCTCTGTCATCGCTTCCTCGCTCACGATNCCCTGAACNCTCGAAGCGGTGGNGCGGAAGTATTCGGTAAGACGGATTGCCCTTCTGACAGTTCCGACATCGATTATTTTCTTTTCATCGCCACAAGCCCAGTCAGCGAGGGCGAGCAAAAGAGAAAAGCGGACTGCATATATCTCCAGCTTACTTGCGATGGAAGTCAGTGTGTCGCTCCCGTCAGCATTGCATCGGTCGGTAACCTCGTTCTGCCATGAGAAAAGGCAATCAAGGGCTTCGGGCGTGAAGGGCACGTCCTCCGGGATGATTTCTCCATTGGCATCAACCGTGGGAACGATGTCTATCAGCTTCGAGAGGATAGCCCTCCATTCAGCGGATATGTCGAATGACGGCGTTTTCCTCTCCCTTTTCCACTTGACCTTTGTCTGGTCGGTGGGAAATACATAGAGTATTCGCTCCATGAATCCGTTGGCGTTGCGGTTGCCTCCTGCAAGCTCGGTCAGCACTTTGGGCTGAATCGTGCCGATGACACACAGGAACGGATTTCGTATGAACACACCGCTCTGGCTGCTCTTGCGGTCGGACATTGCCACCTTGTGATTGAACACCGACATCCAGAATTCGGATTCGGAGCCGTTGTTGTAGCGGTTGAAGTTCTTGAACCATCCGGCAAGCTCATCGGAAATCAGTATCAGACCGCGTGGATTTTCCGACAGGATGCGGTGTACCGCTTCAGGCGTAACGTCCTGCATTGCGAACCGCACACGCTTGGGCTCGGTCGGATTCTGCTCGTAGCCGTTGGCANTCCTTTCTTTCGGTNGCAGTTCCATCACCGTNNTGTAGCGTTTCAGAGCCTCGGCGTATATTACCGACTGTTCGGCATCAAAATCTATGAGCGGCTGCATAGCGAAACTGAGCGGATGGCTCTTGTTTGTGCCGGGACTGCCTACGAGGGCGATGAAAAGAATGGAATACTCCTTCCATCCGCTGATGACCTCGGCTGTGTGGGAGTTGCCTATGGCGGCCGCCATTGCTGAAAGCATAGAGCCGGCAAGGTAATCCTTGGGGAAACCGAGAGTACGGTTAGCCTCCACGATGATTCTCTGCAATCCTGCGGGCAATACATCAACTGGGAAATTACTGGTAGTCTGAGGGATAGTATCCTCTGCAATCAGGTGTTGTGAAGTGATTGTGTTATCGTTCACTTCTGTGTATGATGACATGATTTCGTTATCATGTATATCTGCATCATTGATTGCAGGGGTACGGGTCTCAACCGCATTGATTTTCGGGGATTGTTGTTCTCTTTTCATCGGTTGCCCCCTTTCTTCACGGTATTGACTGAGGGCTGGATGACACCTATGGCGTTACCGTCTATAAGACGTCTCTCCGCCCATTCGATTAGCTGAGACGCCTTGAAGTGAAGTTTGTTCCCGAATTTCTGGTAAGGGATTGTGCCGTTGCTGGTCTCCTTGTATAGCTGTCCCTTCGATATTGGATAGCCATTTGCATTGAGGAATGCAAGTGCTCCGGCGGCATCAAGTGATTCGGGCGTGGTCTGCGCNTGTNNCTGTGNCTTGGGCTGAGTNCCNTAAAATTCGGTCATGCACTCTCTGACCGCTTCNTTGATGAANGTCTTGAAGACCTCGATGAAAGGAAGNTGNANTAATTCANCGTTGNTCATTNGNTNGGATGGATTAGTGGTCATGGTNGTGGGTTTNTTACACTCTGTCATTTGTGGTGATNACANATTGAGNTNCGGCGGATGTTCATCATACGCTTTNGTGGGTGTCGTCAGGTCATNGTTAAAAATGNGCCCGTNCAGCCCGATGACTACACCCGGAGGGANAAAGGCTGAGGGNCGNTTCAANAATTGATGATGGACATAAGTCCNNTTGATATGCGAAAGAGTTGAAACAGTGAGAGATAGTTACCCCTCCCACTTTTCATCACCTTTCCGGACAGACAATGAAAAAGCGGGGCCTTGCCGTTGCGTCATTTTGCGCTCCTACGGCGAGGTCTCGGTATTTTTTTATTTTTAGTCACTGTTGTATGCCCTCTCGCAAGGGTGTGGCAGGGGTACGACAACCGTCATCAGCCATTACAGCCGATGCTTCGCGTTGGCGCGTTGGGTCAGGGCTACTGCCACCTAACCGCGTAGATAGTCTTTCAACAAAAGAAAAAAGGTAATTGTTCAATATGTCCGTAATATTACCATTTATTCCGGTATATGTCTGCATTCAGTCATTTATGACAGTTTTTCATATTGAGCCACAAATTTAACGACAGGAATATTACAAATCCAAATATTTACGGGCAATGTCCGCGCTTGTCTGTAAAGTGTCCTGAAATGTCTGGTGAATGACGGGAAGAATTATCTCTGCAAAGCCTTCAATTGATTTATCCGGGCGCAGACACGGTTGATATGGTCCAAGCCATACAGCAATGAGCTGCTGTCAATCCCCATCCAAGAAAAGAGTGTCATTATCTTGTTGTAGATGTTGATTACATACGATGTGTCGATTGTGGATGTTCGGGAGGCGAAACAGATCGTCTCGTGATGCGCTATGCGGTTGCGCAGAGAGTTGACCTTGTCCAGCTCATTGAAGATATACGTCTGATTATACTGCATCTCTCTCGACGAGCGCGGTTTGTTTGGGAATATGGAAAGCAGGTTGCGTCCGGTAACACGGTACTGCACGGGGGAGAACATGTATTTCCAGATACCGAACTCCATTTCAGCCAACAGTTTATGGTGCGTATAGGACTGTGACTGCTGTAACTTTCGGTGTGCAAAGGTTATGATGTCGCGTGTCTTTCGCAATATTGGTTCAGAGAAAACTCCATCAGGCATGATGGAATCACGTAGCC
>WFLX010141477.1_pt1 | contig 17021 bp, 15 predicted proteins | sample 4967041 | NCBI WGS metagenome assembly WFLX01 (sample SAMN12857096, study PRJNA449069) | gut metagenome | isolation source: stool from male and female vole | host: Microtus ochrogaster | place: USA:Florida | collected 2017 | reverse complement strand
AGATAAGTGACAGTAGGCATTCATATGGATGGGTATCTAGATACCATTGATGCAAAAAGTTCCTGAAAGAGTATGGAAGAAAAATCGCAGATACTACTAGATTCCCATATGGGGGCATTTGCCTGTATTTATGGCATTGTTTATCTGCTTCTGTCGGCGGCCTTCTGGAACGAGGCGGGAGCAGGGGAGGTTTTCAGTGTTGCCATGGGTTATATCTTTTCCAGAATTTTGAGTGCGCTGTCTGTGGTAACATTCAGAAAAACAAAAAAGGAAGGTATGGCAGCAGCTAGTGCAAATGCAGCTTCCGGGTTGGTGAGATGGGTTTTGATTCTGGAACTTGCAGTCTGTGCGGCCGCAATGATAGCGGTTTGTCCCCTGTATGGTCTGGTCAGTCTGGCAGTGGGGGGCTGCTGTTTTGGATGGTATCGACACATGGCCTATAAAAGCTTTGGAGGCATTACAGGGGATTTGGCAGGATATTTTCTGCAGGTCTGTGAACTAGCGGTTCTGGTGGGGATTGTATTGGTCGCAAAATTATGAAGTATTCACTCTTTAGTGCCGTCACGCAGCGACTTTAAATAGGAGACAAAAATGATATTTATAATAGGTGGAGCGTATCAGGGAAAAACATCTTTTGCAGAGAAGAATTTTTCGGATACCCATAAAATTATCAATCACTATCACGAAGAAATCAGGCTTCAGATGAAAGAGGGAAAAGAACCTCTGGAGGAGGCGAAAAGTCTGCTGCTGTCAGAAGATAAGTTGGTCATTATTTGTGATGAGGTAGGAAGCGGGCTGGTGCCGGTGGATGCCTTTGAACGCGCTTACAGGGAGCAGGTGGGCAGGGTAGGGAGCTATCTTGCAGGACAAGCAGAACAGGTCATCCGAGTCATATGTGGTATTGGACAGATTATAAAACCATAACAGAGGACATGTGTATGAAAGTATACTTTATCCGGCATGGGCAGACAAAGGGAAACAGGGAAGGCAGATATGTAGGCAGGACAGATGAGCCGCTATTGGCGGAAACAAGAGAAAAGCTTTTTGAAAAAAGGCTTCTCTTAAAAGCTGTTCTTAGTCCGGATGTTTTGTATGTGAGTCCCATGCTGAGATGCCGAGAGACTGCACAGATTTTGTTTCCCGGAAAAGCGCAGATAGAGGTGGATGCGTTCAGGGAGTGCGATTTTGGGGAGTTTGAATACAGAAATTATGGGGAATTAAACGGTAATCCTGATTATCAGCGATTCATTGATTCCGGCGGCACATGTGGTTTTCCAGGCGGGGAGACTATGGGTGAATTTCAGGACAGATGTGTTAGGGAGTTCTACAATGTGCTTAATTTTGAATGGAAACGGAAACCGGACAGCAACATTGCTTTTATCGTTCATGGAGGAACAATCATGGCAATATTGGATCGTTTTTCGCATCCTCATAAAAGTTATTTTGAGTGGCAGACAGAAAATGGAAACGGCTATGTTGCCGAAGTGTCCTATGATGAAGGGTCAGGAAAGCTGTTGCTGGGTCATATTATGGGGTTAAATGAGTTTCTGAATACTAAGATGAGAAATATTGATTGATATGCGTGTCCTAGCTCGCAAGGAGTATAAATTTGAAAGAACGTATTTTGATAATCTGTGCAGGATGCATACTAGATCTGATTTTTGGCGATCCACATTGGCTGTGGCATCCGGTGCGTGGCATCGGTAAAATGGTAGAGTGGGCAGAACGGGGGTTGCGCAGGCTGTTTGGAATCCGACCTGAAAAGGAAGCTGATATTGGAAAAAAGAAAGCAGCGGGAATATTACTTGTGCTTGTGGTATTGACTATAGCGTTGGCAGTAACCTTTGGGATGCTTACTCTGGCAGGAATGCTGCATCCGGCATTTCGGATTGTTTTGGAATGTATTATCTGTTACCAGATGTTGGCTATGAGGTCTTTAAAGGTGGAGAGTATGAAGGTTTATCATGCCCTGAAGAATGGGGATGTGGAAGCCGCAAGAAGTGCAGTCTCCATGATTGTAGGAAGAGATACCGGACATTTGACAACGGAGGGCATTACAAAGGCTGCTGTGGAAACAGTGGCGGAAAATACATCGGATGGAGTGATTGCCCCATTGTTGTATCTGTTTGNNTTNGGNGTTTACGGGGGAGTGGCNTACAAGGCTGTGAACACAATGGATTCCATGATAGGCTACCGCAATGACAGATATCTGTATCTGGGAAGGTTCGCGGCCAGATTAGACGATGTCTGTAATTTTGTCCCGGCAAGAGTATCGGCGCTGTGTATGATCATGGCAGCTTTTCTGTTGGGGCTGGATGGCAAAAGGGCAGCGTTTACTTTTAAGAGGGACAGGTATTGCCATGCCAGTCCTAACTCAGCCCAGACAGAAGCCGTCTGTGCAGGGGCATTAGGAGTGGAACTTGCCGGGGATGCATGGTACTTGGGAGTCCTGCACAAGAAGCCTGTTATAGGTGATGCTGTAAGGGAAGTGGAGGCAGAGGATATTGCCAGGGCCAACAGGCTTTTGTATGTGACATCTGGGATTGTCTTTTTAGTAGGGATATTGANAGNGGNGTGTATTTATGGAATATTTTCATGGAGGTGACATNTATCGCAATGCAGTNCAATATGATTTTTCGGTCAATATCAATCCTCTTGGGATGCCGCCAGGCTGCGTGGAGGCAGCAAAAAGAGGAGTGGAGCTCTGTACGCAGTATCCGGACTTTAGAGGTGAGGAACTCTGCCAGGCCATTGCAGAGGCAGAAGGNNTCNGGGAAGAACAGGTTATNNTGGGNAATGGTGCNGCAGAANTTTTATANGCCCTNATATCCTGTCTGCATCCGGNGAGGGTCTTGATTCCGGTTCCGGCATTTGGCGAGTATGAANCTGCCGNGACNGCATTCGGAGNAAAATGTGATTTTTGGGANATNCAGGAGAAAGCGGACTTNCGTTTGGAGGAAACTTTTTTAGAGGCTATTCAGGNNTTTACGGNTCNTGTTATNNTGTGNAATCCCAATAATCCTACNGGAGTATCCATNAATAAAGAATTACTGCTGCAGATAGCTGNGAAATGTGAAAAAACAGGNNCATGGCTTTGTGTNGANGAATGNTTCCTTCCTTTCACNGAGANGGAGNGGGAGCTGACATTGAAACACAGNCTGGANNCTTTCCCTCATTTGGTTGTACTGAGGGCATTTACTAAGATATACGGTATGCCGGGANTGCGNCTNGGATATGCNATGNCNGCAGANANNNGGCTGTTGTCNNGGATCAGGCGGTGCCTGCAGCCATGGAACACATCTATCCCGGCGCAGATGGCAGGCATACAGGCATTAAAAGCGCAGGGTTTTGTGGAACAGACGGTAAAACTTGTCAAGGATGAGAGGGAGTTTTTATGCAGGGAACTTGCGGGCATGCCACCTAGAATCGTGGACAAAATCTATCCGTCAGAGGCAAACTTTATTCTCATGCGTAGCTGGATAGATCTGTATGCCAGGATGCTGGAGCAGGGCTTTCTTATCAGGAATTGCAGGGATTACCGAGGGCTTAAGTCAAAGCAGGGCAGTTTTACAGGATATTTTAGAATCGCGGTTAGGACGCATGGGGAAAATAAGGTTATTTTGGATTGTATGCGACATTTGCAGTAAATGCGTGATGTGCAGAAACGGAACAAATTGTTGTAAGAGATAAAGAAAAACAGTCTCGAAACGGGAATAAAAAAATGGCGAAATCGATCATGATACAGGGAACAATGTCCAATGTTGGGAAAAGCCTGATTGCGGCAGGATTATGCCGCATTTTCAAGCAGGATGGGTACAGAGTGGCTCCATTCAAATCCCAGAACATGGCACTCAATTCCTATATAACAAAGGAAAATCTTGAAATGGGCAGAGCTCAGGTGGCACAGGCTAAAGCCTGCGGTATAGAGCCTATGGTATGTATGAATCCTATTTTGCTCAAACCTACCACAGATATGGGTTCACAGGTGATTGTGAACGGGGANGTTATGGGAAATATGCNCGCCATGGACTATTTCAAGAAAAAGCGGGAGTATATNCCCATNATCAAAAATGCCTATGAGAAACTGGCNTCCCAATATGATATTGTNGTGATAGAGGGAGCCGGCAGTCCGGCNGAAATCAACCTGAAGGCGGATGATATCGTGAATATGGGAATGGCGGAAATAGCCGATGCNCCTGTGCTGTTGGTTGGGGACATTGACAGGGGCGGNGTGTTTGCCCAGCTGATTGGTACTGTGATGCTGTTGGAAAAACAGGAACAGGAACGCATCAAAGGGCTTATCATCAATAAATTTCGAGGGGATAAACGGATACTTGATCCAGGGCTTGCCATGATCACTGAAAAATGCGGGAAAGAAGTTTTGGGTGTAGTACCGTATATGAATGTGGATATTGAGGAGGAGGACTCGCTGGCAGAAAGTCTGGAGCAGAAGATTGTGAGGGGATGCATTGATGTTGCGGTCATAAGACTGCCTAAGATATCCAATTTTACTGACTTTCAGGCACTGGGTGTAGAGGCGGATGTATCTGTGAGGTATGTGGAGAGGACAACCGAACTGCAGCATCCCGACTTGATTTGTATTCCGGGCACGAAAAATACCATCAGCGACTTGAAATGGTTCCGTGAAAGCGGTCTTGAGGCGGCAGTAAAACGGCTTGCGGGAGGAGGCACACCTGTGATTGGCATTTGCGGCGGTTACCAGATACTTGGAACGCAGATTGTGGATGACTGTGGTATGGAAGGCGGCGGACAGATACAGGGTATGGGGCTGCTTCCCGTTGTCACTCATTATGAGCCAGAGAAAATGAGAAAACAGAATGCGGGGGTAGTGTCGCAGTTGACAGGGATATTTCAGAACCTCTCAGGGAAAACAGTGAGAGGGTACGAACTACATATGGGAAGGTCATGTCTGGATTCGGGACAGTTTCAGGATGCGGAAAGCGGAGAGACAGGTGAGGTACGGTCACCCGCATCTTCCCTGCTTCAGCTGTCGGATGGACTTGACGGATGCTGCAAGGGGAATATATTTGGTACTTATCTTCATGGTCTCTTTGACGAGGAGGAATTTAGAAACGCCTTGATACAGATACTTTGCAGCAGAAAAGGGATTGTAAGAGAGGTATTGGAGGGATTTTCCATGGAAACCTATCAGGAGGAGCAGTTTGATAAGCTGGCAGATACATTGCGCAGGAATTTAGATATGGATGCGGTGTATCATATTATGGGATCGTGAGTCGTAGTGGGGCTGCGACATGGAGGGTAGAGTGAAAAGATTTTCTAGAATACGGCAGAAAATATAAAAACGAAATTGATAAAAGGAGAATTGGAATATGCAGTTTGAAACAATTTTGCCACAGGAAATTGAAAAGCGCAGTTTTGAGATTATTACGGAGGAATTGGGGGATGTCAAATTAGATCCTCTCCAGGCTCCAATCATCAAGCGTGTGATCCATACAACGGCTGATTTTGAGTATCTGGATACGCTATGCTTTTCTGAGAATGCAGTGCCAAAACTGCAGGAAGCATTAAGGAATGGAGCTTTCATAGTCACAGACACTCAGATGGCAAAGGCGGGTATCAACAANAAAACNTTGGAAAAATATGGCGGAANGGNGNNTTGTTTTATGGGGGATGNAGATGTGGCGCAGGCNGCTGAAAAATATGGAACAACCCGCGCTGCAGCCAGCATGGATAAGGCGGCAGGTCTTTTGGGGGATGTTATATTTGCAGTGGGAAATGCCCCTACTGCGCTGGTGCGCCTGCATGAGCTGATGAAACTAGGAAAGATTGCACCCAGAGGAATCATCGGCGTACCTGTAGGGTTTGTGAATGTGGTGCAGGCAAAGGAAATGATTCTGCAGTGTGATGTTCCTTATATTGTTGCGAGAGGGCGGAAAGGCGGCAGTAATGTGGCAGCGGCTATCTGCAATGCGCTCTTATACTCTATGTGACAGGTTTGGGAAAGCAGACAAGTTTATAAGCGAAGAAATGAGGAAAATATGATACATTTGTATACAGGTGAGGGAAAAGGAAAGACCACTGCAGCAATAGGGCTTTGCATACGGGCTGCGGGAAGAGGGATTCCGGTGTGTTTCTCTCAATTTATGAAAGGGAATGACACAGGAGAACTTTATGTGCTGGAAAAACTGCCCAATGTGGAAATTTTTCGCAGCGGGAAAAATTTTGGCTTCTATTCATCCATGTCAGAGGTGGACAAAGAAGAACTGACAGAAATTCATAATCGGATTTTAGACAGCCTTTTGGAGAAAGCGGCGAGAGAACACTGTTTAATAGTTATGGACGAACTGACTTATCCTGTAAAGTGGGGGTTGTTAAATCAGAGGAAGTTGGAAACATTATTGGATATGGGAAAAGCGGGCGGTATCGGAGAAACAGAAATTGTGATTACCGGGCGTGGTGCGGCGGATTTCTTAAGGGATAGGGCTGACTATATCACGCAGATGGAATGTGTACGGCATCCGTATGAGAAGGGAATAGCTGCCAGAGAGGGAATTGAATTCTGATGAGACGATTTAACTATTGAGAAATGCGGGGTATATGGACTATGGAAGCTTTTTTTCCGGAATTATTGGACCGTTTTTCAAGTGAGGATTTTTTGAGAAAGGTATGTGCGAAATATCATTACGAAGAGATGAGGCTGGGAGAAATGCAGGCGGTTGCGGCAGAAATGATGCCCCTGATGCGGCGGGAAGCCTTTTGGGAAACATGTTTTCCATGGATATGGGAGAGTGAGGAAAAAAAGGGTGTCTGTTATGAGGGTGTACTTATGACTTTGGGAAAGGGGCTGGATTGTCTGCAGGAAAGCTATCATAGCAAAGGGATGCTGACAGAAAGCTATATGCTGGAGGTACTAGCAGGTGAATTGCTCTTACAGGCTTATCAGGAATATAACTGCCATGTAGACAAGGCAGGGAATTGGCATGTTGCAAGATATCATTTCCCCGGTAGCGAGGAGGGAATGCCTTTAAAAATGCTGCCGGAAATGTTAAGCAGGTTTTCGGGATCTGTATCATGTAATGAGGCATTCTGTATATTGCCTAAAAAAAGTGTGGTTTTTCTGGCAGAGCTGACACAGGACGAGAAAGTGAGATGTGAAGGGATTTGTGCGGGCTGCAAAAGCATAAATTGTCCTAACAAAATGGAAGAAAATATCCAGATAGGGCGAATGCTTCCGGATATAGCTTTAACATATGGATATAGGGCGATTTTTGGTATTTGAGCCGCTTCTTTAAGCTGCAATAGAGCAGCAAGCAAAGTTGTTGTGAGTCTGGCTATTTTGTCAAAGGAGAATTTACAAACCACAAGAAATATAGTATACTTTCATCCATAAAATAATAGAAAACAGTGAAAAACGGCTGGGCAGCAGACAAGGGATAGGAGGCAGTTATGGGCGTTTTATCGGCACTAGAGCCAAAAAGCGTATTTTACTATTTTGAGGAGATTACAAAAATTCCCCATGGTTCAGGTAACGTGGAGCAGATTAGCGATTATCTGGCGGATTTTGCAAAGAAAAGAAATTTGTTTTACATTCAGGATGAGTTAAAGAATGTTATTATTGTGAAGGATGCCACATCTGGCTATGAGGATGAGCCGACCATTATCCTGCAGGGACATATGGACATGGTTGCAGTGAAAAAGCCCGGCAGNAGCATTGATATGAGGACGGAAGGGCTTAAGCTGGGCATTGACGGCGACAAGNNATNTGCCAAGGATANCAGCCTTGGAGGGGATGACGGTATTGCGGTGGCTTACGCATTGGCAATTCTGGATTCGGATACCATAAAGCATCCCCGTCTGGAAGTGGTGATTACTGTGGACGAAGAAACCGGCATGGACGGAGCCAGAGGGATTGATTTATCCATGCTGAAAGGACACAGGCTGTTAAATCTGGATTCGGAGAAGGAAGGAATCTTTTTGACAAGCTGTGCCGGCGGTGCCAGGGTAAAATGCCATTTGCCGCTTGAACAGAGCACTGTGGAAGGAGTTCTCTGTGAGGTTAAAATAGGTGGTCTTAAGGGTGGTCATTCCGGCGATGAAATTCACAAGGAGAGAGGAAATTCCAACTGCCTGCTGGGAAGGCTTCTGCATTGTCTGGCTCAGAAATTGTCATTTGGCATTGCCCTGCTGGATGGCGGTCTTGCCGACAATGCCATTCCCAGAGAGAGCAGAGCGGTTTTGGTAGTGGATAAAAAAGATGTTTCCCTTCTTGAGGAGCTTGCTGCCCATGTGGAAAAGCAGATAAAAGAGGAACTTGCAGTAAAGGATTCGGATGTATTTATTCAGGTGAAAATCCATGAGGGCGGTGCCGAAGGGGACAGTTTACAAGAAGAGCGTGCTCAAGCGATTGAGCCGGATGGGAAATGTGAGGCAATGTCTAGTGTGATACAGCCCAGCGCTGTGCTGTGCTGTACTACATCGGAGAATACCCGGCGTGCAGCGGCATTTTTGACTGCTCTTCCTAACGGAGTGCAGGCCATGAGCGCTGATATCAAAGGTTTGGTGGAAACTTCTTTAAACATGGGCATCTTAAAATATTGTGCAAAGGATGGGGAGAAAGAGGGCATGGAAAGCCTGCTTGCTGAGTTTTCCGTGCGGAGCAGCATAGAAAGCGCAAAGGCAGCCTTGATTGACAAGTTGGATGCAGTGACATCTCTGGCAGGGGGAACGATGGAAGTTACAGGGGATTATCCCGGATGGAAATACCGTGCGGATTCCCCTTTGCGTGAGAAGATGATTGTGCTGTATGAGAAGATGTATGGGGAAAAACCGAAAGTGGAAGCCATTCATGCAGGGTTGGAATGCGGCATTTTGGGACATAAAATCAATGATTTAGATGGTGTTTCCATAGGACCTGATATGGAAAATATCCATACCACAGAGGAAACTCTAAGCATTTCTTCCACTAAGAGAGTGTGGGAGTATCTGGTAAGTCTTTTGGAGGAAAAAGATGGAAAATAAAATTTTATTTCAGTGTGACTATAATGAAGGAGCCCATCCTAAGATCATGGAGCGGCTGCTGGAGACCAATATGGAGCAGACCGTGGGCTATGGAGAGGATGGTTATTGCAAAAAAGCAGCGGATAAGATTCGTGGGCTCTGCCAAAATGAAAATCTTGCGGTACATTTTCTGGTGGGCGGAACTCAGACCAATATGACGGTGATTGATGCGGCTCTCCGTTCCCATCAGGGGGTATTGTGTGCCAAAACCGGGCATATCAATGTACACGAGACCGGGGCGGTGGAGGCCTGCGGACATAAGGTACTTGGGCTTCCCAGCGCAGATGGGAAGATTTCGGCTGCTCAGGTGGAGGAGGCGTATCTTTCCCATATCCATGATGGCAGCTTTGAACATATTGTGCAGCCCAAAATGGTCTATATTTCTCATCCCACAGAGTTAGGCACCATTTACAGTAAGAGAGAACTGACGGAATTGTCTCAGGTATGCCACAAATACGGGCTTTATCTGTTTTTGGACGGTGCAAGGCTGGGCTACGGACTAGCTGCGCCGGACAATGATTTGACTTTGCCGGATATAGCAGCGCTTTGTGATGTATTTTACATCGGTGGCACCAAGGTAGGGGCTTTGTTTGGAGAGGCGGTAGTGATNGCCGCAGAAGAANTAAAGCAGNATTTTNNGTATTTTATCAAGCAANAGGNTGNAATGTTAGCCNAGGGAAGGCTTCTGGGCATTCAGTTTGACACCCTTTTTACGGATAATCTGTATATGGAAATTTCCAGAGAAGCCATACGGCTGGCAGAAAAGCTGCGCAGTGCTTTGGAGCAGAAAGGCTATTCTTATCTGGTGCAGAGCCATACCAACCAGATTTTTGTCATTATGCCGGATGAGAAATTGAAAGAGCTTTCTGAAAAATTTGATTATAGTTACGACCACTCTGTGGATGAAACCCATAGCGCAATCAGGTTGTGTACCAGCTGGGCTACCAGAGAAGAGAATGTGGATGCTTTGATTGCGGCATTATAGAGGGCTTTGTTTATAAAATACATTTTTAGGTGTATTTTTACAAAAAAACAGTTGATTTTTTTAAAAAGGCATGATATCATATTATTTGTTTCGGGGTGTGGCTCAGCTTGGTTAGAGCGCCGTCTTAGGGAGGCGGAGGTCGCGAGTTCGAATCCCGCCACTCCGATAAAAAAGAGCTGTAAATCTAAGATTTTTATAAAATCAGGATTTACAGCTTTTTTGGTGGTTAAAATTTTGTTGTTTTGAAATTTTTATATAGGTATTGACTCTCTCGTTGCGTAATGCTTTAGGATGATAGGTGATTGAGAAACTCAGTTTTTCGCAATCGCCTAAACCCAGGATGAACCAGAAAGGAGGAACGATGAAAACCATTAAAGAAGTATCCAAAATAACCGGAGTGAGCATAAGAACCTTAAGATATTATGATGAGATAGGGCTTTTAAGGCCTGCAAAATTCACGGATTCCGGTTATCGCCTGTATGATGATCAGTCATTGGAAAAACTGCAGGAAATTCTATTTTTCAGGGAATTGGAGATTCCGCTGCAGGAAATCAAAAAGATTATGGACAATCCTGATTATGACAGGGAACAGGCTCTGCAGGCTCAAAAAGCCTTGCTGGAGAAAAAAAGAAACCGTTTAAACGGCATTATCGAGTTAATATCAGATGTGATAGGAGGAGTGAACACTATGAGTTTTGAGGCATTTAGCAATGATGATATTCAGAAAATGATAAACCATACTTTGGAATGCATGTCAAAAGAGGCTCTTGAGGAACTAATTAACAAATATGGAAGCGAAGAAAAATACCGGGAACATCTGGCAAGCGGCTTTTCTAACGAGCAGGCAATGAGGAATGTGATAAAATGGTACGGAAGCAAGGAAAAAGCCGTGGAAGCGGTTTTGCAGGCAACTGGGGGTAAGAAGGAAATAGAGAAGGAGCAGGACGAGAACAAGGAAATTTATAATCTATTCATGGAAGCAAAGAAGGATAACAATATAAAATTGGAAAAAGAGGCTGTGGAAAAATTGGCCGAGAATTATAAAAGGATGTTCTGCCTTGACAATGCAAGAAGTATCCNTCTTGATNTGTCAAAAGAATACTTAGAGAACAAAAANTTGGCTGAGGTGACGGACCGTGTCTATGGAGCAGGATGCGCAGAGTATGTCGCTCATGCAATCTTGAACTATTATGGCGTTTAACAGGAGCTGGTCCAAACATCATTTCTAATGTAAATACGCAAGCACGTATACGCAAGTGTAAATACGCATAGTNNNACATNNNTCCNCATTGGCAATACGCATTATGCGTATTATAATGTATTTAACTGTCAGATATAGCTGCAACGAAAGGACTTCATACAATATGAGCGAAAAAATGATGTTTGCCATTTTGGGCATCGATAAGACAAAGGACGAGGAAATTATACGAAACGCTTATAGGAAGCTTTTACAAAATACTCATCCTGAGGAGAATCCCGAAGGTTTTAAAAGGCTGAGGGAGGCATACGAAGGCGCCTTAAAATACGCCAAAACGCCGGATACAGACGAAAAAGAGCCTGTGGACGAAACCCCTGTGGGACAATGGATGGAAAAGGTAAAGGAGGTCTATTTTTCCCTGTCAAAGCGTTTGGAGAACAAGGAGTGGGAGAGACTTTTGGCGGATGAGGTCTGTGTGTCCTTAGAGGATGGCGAGGATGCAAAATGGAAGCTTTTTGTTTTTTTAACGCAAAATTATCAGCTGCCCAGCCGTATTTATAGGATTCTGGATGGCGCTTTTCATGTGAAGGAGAACGAAAACAGCTTTAAAGAGCATCTGCCCGTGAATTTTGTGGATTTTGTGCTGCGGAAGATTGCGGATACGGATGGAAAGATGGATTTTGACTATGAAAGCTTTCAGGGACCTGACGATGGGGACTATGATGGTTTTGTCAACGAATATTATAAGCTGACAGCCCAGACTGCCGAAAAAAGTGCCGACAAGGCATGGCAGACGGTGCAGGCTATGGAGCATCTGGGGATTTCGCATCCCTTGTTTGAACTGCATAGGGCATATACCTATATGCTGGCTGGAAAAAAGGAAGAGGCTCTTGCCCAGATACGGCTCTTGAGCGAAAAATATAAGACTAATACCCAGATTCAGGTGTTGGGGGGTGAAATCCTTTATGAGTGCGGCTGTCATGAGGAGGCGGAGCAGCAGCTTCGTCCCTATGTGAATCAAAATTATTATCAGGTAGAAAAGTATTTAAGCTTTTATGAAACGGAAAAAGGCAATCTGGCAAAGGCCATTACCCGCTGTGAGAATGCCATGCGGGACAGAAGAAGTGCGGGATTGGACGAATATTTCAAGCAGCTGGATGAGAGGTTTTTGAAGCTTGCCGAACAAGAAGAACTTACCACAGGGGAAAATATCAGATGCCTCATTAATGTCTTAAGCCGGAATGGCCGCTCAAAAGAGGCACTTGAGTTGTTGGAAAACCGCCCTGATTATGCAGCGCATATGGCAAATCTGCATTGCAGTAAGGCGATTCTTTATATGCGGTTACAGGATTATGAAGAGGCGGTTAAGGAATGTGCCCTGTGGCGGCAGGACCTTTCGGCAGAAAAGGATAACACAATCTCAGAGGCTCAGGACAATCCTACCAACAAGGAGTTGGAAATGGTGGCATGCCATTATGAGGGCGAGGCATGGTTCCAGCTGGGGAAAGCGGGAAAAGAGGGAGCTTTTTTAAAGGCATTGGAGGTCTATACTCATGCATCTCAATTAGCCCCGGATAATCCGTCCATCCGCCAGAGTGTTGTGGATACTTTGGTAGAATTGCAAAGATATGAAGATGCCATCAAGCTGGCTGAGGAGCTCCTTGCCACAAATTCTCAGTGGTTTCCGGCTTATGTGCAGAAGCAGAGGGCCTGTTTTGAATTGGGGCGGGCTCAGGAGGTGGTGGACTGTTTTTATGCCGCTCACAAAATTTATCAGGCCATGCCGGAGATNTANGAGAANGCGGCGGATATTTTTATTCAATACAGGCAGTANAAAGATGCGGAGCATANCTTCCAGCNGGCTAAAGAAGCAAAGGTGGATGATATCAGACTTGATATTTTAATGCTGAAAGACCTCCGACTGAAGGAGTACGACTATCTGCAGGAGCTGACAAGACAAAAACGCAGAGCGGAGTTTCGTCTGGATAAGGAACTCACCGCCTTTATCAAAGAGGTAAAGGCAAAATACAAAAAGAATCCTGAAAGCAATGAACATATGTGTAGTCTGTTTCTGGAACTTGGCTTGGTAGAGAGCGACCGCATACATGAAAAGGACGCCATAAGGTATTTTCGCCGGGCGTTAAAATATGAGGACAGGGCTCTTTGCCATTACTATCTTGCCGGCGCCTTGATGGACAGCAAAGAACCGGATGCAGCGCTTTCGGAGTATCAAAAATATGAGGAGAAATCTAAGCTTACAGAGAGATACTGTATCCATGTGGCGCGTCGGTTCCGTTCGGCGGGAAAGCGGGAAACAGCCATTGAATACTTTAAAAAAGCCCTTGAAATCAATCCTCAAAATCAAGAGGCAAACGGAGCCATAGCCAATCTTTACCGCCTGATCATGTGGAGCACTGGCAATATCTATTATGGACGATTGGGAATCACTTATATGGACCGTCAGCTTGAGCTTGCGCCGGAGAATGCGCTGGATCTACGGAGAAAAGCCCTGCTGCTCAGCAATATGGGATGTGAGGAAGAGTCCCTTCCTTATTTTGACCGTTCTCTGGAATTGGAGAAAAGCCATTATTCTTATGGGGGCAAGGGAAAGGCTCTCAGGTATCTGGGGAGATATGAAGAAGCCTTGGAATGTCTGCAAATGGCAATTGANGAAGGCGGAAGCAGCGGACCGGAGGCTGTAGTGTATGGGGACGGCGGCAGCTGTATGTGCAAACTAGGCAGATATGAGGAGGCCGAGGAGTGGTTTTTAAAAGGAATAGAGCGTTTTAAGGACAATCCGGACGAATGGCTTTACAATATGTTGAAATGGATGTATGAAAAGCTGGGGGAGTTTGAGAAGGCAAGGGAGATATGTCTGGAAAAACTCAACGCAGGTCTCATGGATCAGGAGGCCTATGAAAGAGTGTGCCTTGATTATGACCAGCTTTCAGACAAGCAGGGGGATATCAGTTATACGGAGCGGGCAAAGCAGATGGCGGAGAAGTATGATTCCGTGGATGCATGGGCGGCTTTGGCAAACTGCTTTCTCTTTGAGGGTGATGCGGAGTCGGCGTTACAACCCGCACTNACCGCTTATAACAAGGTAAAGCAAAATGGAGAAAAGTGGAACAGCTTCGTGTTATTTGAGCTGATGGAATGTTACCGTATGTTAGGGGATGTGGAAAGCGCTTCCGCCTATGTGGAGGAGTTCTATGATGAGATAGAGAAAGAATACAGCTATTGTAAAGAGTTGAGCGCAGTGGAGCAGTACATACACGATATCAATGGCGGAGTGGAGAATGCTTTTGAGTTGGCAAAGTGTGAAATTGCCAGAGGGAATTTAGACAAGGCCGAAGAATATCTGAAATGGATGAAAGCGCAGCCCATGTGCCGCAAATGCACCAAAGAAGTCTGCAACAATATTATTGAACTGCAGGGATATCTTTATGAGGCGCGGGGAGAAAAACAAAAGGCCGTGGAATGCTACAAGAAGGCATTGGAGATATTTAGAGGGGATACCGATTTAAAATACCGCATCAAAAGATTGGAGCGCATACATTGATTGAAAGGCGTATTTTTGGGAAATAATGTATATGCCGTTATAATGATTTATCAATTAATTAAAAAAAGGAGAACAATCATGAAGTATGTATGTGACGTCTGTGGATGGGAATATGATGAAAGCAAGGGGTATCCGGATAGTGATATAGCGCCCGGAACCAAATGGGAGGACGTGCCGGAGGATTTTTTATGTCCCCTGTGTTTTGTAGGCAAGGAACAGTTTTCAAAGGAATAGAAATAAAATCAGCTTATTCGTTAACCATTTTTGTATAAATGTGAAAAAAGTGATTGACAAATTTTCACTTGCATTGTATACTATACAAAGTCGGTTGAAGGTAGCTGATAATGGAATCTTAGCTCAGCTGGGAGAGCATCTGCCTTACAAGCAGAGGGTCATAGGTTCGAGCCCTATAGGTTCCATTCCGGCATTTGCCGGAGTCATAGGATGGCGAGGTAGCTCAGTNGGCTAGAGCACACGGTTCATACCCGTGGTGTCGAGAGTTCGAATCTCTCCTTCGCTACTAGGAAGAGAGAAGTCCCGCATATGGCGAGACTTCTTTTTTAGGATATGAGGAAATGGAGAAAAATGTATGATAACCTATGTAAAAGTTTCAGATGTTCTGGAGCAGGATGGCAAAATGATAGGACATACCCTGTTAGATGAGAGACATGGATGTGTCAATGGCAGCAGGTGCGGGATTTCCTGCTATGAGCAGGAGGAATACGGCAAGGCTGGCAGTCATGATGACCAGGAGGGCTTTCTGGTATTGGAAGGCTTTGGGACGGCTTTGATTGGCGGGCAGGAGATACCTTTGGAGCCGGGGATCTGCTTTATGGTGCCGGCCCATACCCCCCATGCCATGAAAAAGAGCAAGGACTGTCCGGTGTGCAAGGTGTTCTGGTTTCATGCGGCAATATAAGAATAGATAGAAGAGGAAAATAGAGTGAGTGGTTTTTGGAATAAAAAAGAGAGTAAAAAGGAATACCAAGTAGAAACCGCTGGAGAGCATTCTCCGGCAAATGACAGGTGGGAGAGCCCTCAGGAAGAAGCGGAGCTTGCCGATTCGGCTAATCAGGATGTGTCAGATGACCAAGACCTGGAAACAAATTCGAACGCAGAATGGAATTCTGGATTAGAAGAGGAACAGGAAGGGGAGGACAATGGGGCAGATTCCATTACTCCCTTGTTGGATAAGCGAATTCTCCGCGCTGTGCAGGAAATGGGATTTGAGAAATTTTCTCCCATTCAGGAACAGGCGATTCCCTATCTGCTGCAGGGTGAAGATATTATCGGTCAGGCGCAGACCGGAACAGGCAAGACCGCAGNGTTTGCCATCCCTATTATCCAAAAGGTNAACCCGGANTCCAAGAAACTACAGGCGNTTATCCTNTGTCCTACCANGGAATTGGCAATTCAGGCGGCGGAAGAAATCCGCAGGCTTGCTAAATATATGCATGGCATCAAGGTGCTTCCCGTCTATGGCGGTCAGGAAATCAGCAAGCAGATTACGGGACTTAAGAGCACACAGATTGTGGTGGGGACGCCGGGGCGTGTTATGGATCATATGCGCCGCCATACCATCAAATTGGATGATATCAGCATGGTTGTGCTGGATGAAGCAGATNAAATGTTAAATATGGGTTTTCGTGAGGACATGGAGGAAATACTTGGACAGATTNCCAATGAGCATCAGACGGCNCTGTTTTCCGCAACCATGCCCAAACCCATTCTGGACATTACNCANCAATTCCAGAAGGATGCAAAATTGATTAAAGTGGCGGCGAAGGAGCTGACCATTCCTTTGGTGTCTCAGAGATATTACCGTATCAGAAAAGAGGATAAGGATGCGGCTTGCATCAGGCTATTGGAATATTATCAGCCTAAGCTGACTCTGATTTTCTGCAACACCAAGCGAAAGGTGGACGAACTTTCGGAGATTTTAAAGCAGCGGGGTTATCAGNCTGAAGGTCTTCACGGAGATATGTCCCAGCATCAGAGAGATGTGGCAATGGGGCGTTTCCGCAAGGGCAGCACCAATATTCTGATTGCAACGGATGTGGCGGCAAGAGGCATTGATGTGGATGATGTAGAGGCGGTCATCAATTATGATATTCCTCAGGATATTGAATATTATGTGCACCGCATCGGCAGAACAGGCCGTGCCGGAAGGACGGGGCGTTCCTTTACTTTTGTCAGCGGCAGGGAGATTTATCAGTTGCGTGATATAGAGAGAATCT
>WFLX010214141.1_pt1 | contig 17025 bp, 16 predicted proteins | sample 4967041 | NCBI WGS metagenome assembly WFLX01 (sample SAMN12857096, study PRJNA449069) | gut metagenome | isolation source: stool from male and female vole | host: Microtus ochrogaster | place: USA:Florida | collected 2017 | reverse complement strand
GTCTCAAGGTTCAGCAGGAAATTGAGCAGGTGAAAGAGAGAATTGACGGTTCCCGTCCCAAAGTTTTGTGCCTGCGTGCATCTGCAAGCGGCGCGAAGGCGACAGGAAGCAAGGACAACGGATGCGGAGAAATGCTGGAGGAGCTAGATTGTAGCAGCATAGCGGATATTCAGGACAGTCTGTTGGAGGATTTAAGTCTGGAGGCTGTCATTATGGAAGATCCGGATTATATTTTTGTCACGGTGCAGGGAACCGATCAAGAAGCGGCTATGGACAATGTGGAGCAGCTTCTGATATCCAATCCGGCATGGAATTCTCTTACGGCAGTGAAAGAAGGCAGATATTATGTGCTGGATAAGCGGTTGTATAATTTGAAACCCAATGCAAGATGGGGAGAAGCATACCAAAAGCTGGCAGATATTCTGTATCCGGTACAGTGAGGAGGAATAGAATGGGATATTTTCCCTTTTTTGTGAATATTGAAGGTAAAAGTGGTCTAATTGTAGGGGGCGGGGAAGTAGCCCGGCGCAAGGTTTTGAAGCTTTTGCCTTTTGGACCGTGTCTCACGGTGGTTGCACCGATGATCGAGGAGGAACTTCTTGAGAATAAGGCGGTGACCTGCGTGCAGAGAGCCTTTCGCAAAGAGGATATCCGGGGACAGATGTTTGTGATTGCTGCTTCGGATGAAGCCGATGTGAATCGGGAGGTAGGAAGGCTGTGCAGAGAAAAGAATATTCCCGTGAATGTGGCGGATGAAAAGGAAGCATGCAGCTTCCTTTTTCCTGCTCTTGTGAGAGAAGGAAGGCTTACGGTAGGAATCTCCACAGAGGGTGCGAGTCCGTCCATGGCAGGGAGGATTCGAAGCAGTGTGGAAGCTTCCCTACCTCACGGAATAGGGGAAGAGCTTGAGCGGCTTGCAAATTTAAGGGAACAGGTAAAAAAGGAGGTTCCCGCNAGGGAACACAGGACGGAAATTTTAAAACAGGCAGCGCAGAATTACGCAGGCGGTACAAGCCGGGCGTCCGGACAGGAAAAAGGAAAGGTGATTTTGGCTGGAGCAGGCTGCGGGGCTTATGATCTGATCACAGTAAGAGGGATGAATGCAGTGAGAAACGCCCAGGTGCTGGTTTATGATGATCTCATGGATGAAAGACTGCTTTCTCATGCAGGTGAGTCCTGTGAAAAAATTTATGTGGGAAAAAGAAGCGGCAAACACAGTATGCCTCAGGAGGAGATCAATGCCCTTTTAATTGCAAAGGCAAAAGAAGGAAAGCTTGTGGTTCGGTTAAAGGGAGGAGACCCCTTTGTTTTCGGCAGAGGCGGAGAAGAAGTGCTGGCGTTAAGGCAGGCTGGGATTGAAGTGGAAGAGATTCCGGGAATATCCTCCGCCGTGGCAGTACCGGCAGCGGCGGGAATCCCCGTAACACATCGGGGAATCAGCCGGAGTTTTCATGTAATCACGGGGCACGGAGCAGAGGGCAGCGTGACCGAAAGGATGGAAGCCCTTGCAGCTTTGGAAGGAACCCTGATTTTTCTTATGGGATTAGGGAATATAGAGGAGATTACGGAAGGTCTGATTGCCTGCGGGAAATCAAAGAATACGCCTGCAACGGTGATCTGGGGAGGATTTGACGGTAGTGTACAGACGGTCCGGGGGTGTCTTGGTAATATTGCAGAAAAGACAAGACGCTCTGGTTTGATGTCACCTGCCGTGATTGTGATTGGAGAAAGCGCCGGATTGGATCTGTTTGGAAACGTGACAAATTTGGAAGAATAAGAGCACCGCATTACTGAAAAAAGTAATACGTTCCTTCCTGATCAGAAAACTGCTTGCAGGTAACACCGAAAACCTTTTCCAGAATATGGCTTNCAAGACATTTGGAAGGTGTATCCTGCGTNGCGATAGTTCGATTCTTCATAACCACAAGCCGATCCGATACCTGAAGAGCATGGTTCAGGTCATGGAGCGTTAAAATAATGGTTTTTCCCCGGGCTTTCAGTTCACGGATCATGTCAAGAAAATCTTTTTGGCCTTTTGGATCCAGATAGGTTGTGGGCTCGTCCAATACGATATAATCACAGTCCTGAGCCAGAGTCATGGCAAAGAAAACCCGCTGGCGGATACCGCCGGACAGGGTGTCCACAGATTGCCCGGAAAAGGGAAGTGTGTGTGTAAAATTCATAGCATCTTCTACAATGCGTACATCCTTTTCTGTTTTTTTGCGGGAAAACCCCAGATAAGGAAAGCGTCCATGTTCTACCAGCATACGTGCGGGGATAGAAGGAATCACAGTGCGGGTTTGAGGGAGAAAGGAAACCCTTTGGGCGCGTTCCCGTAAGGAAAGCTGAAGGTAATCTTCTCCATCAAGAAAAACAGCGCCTGATGTGACCGTTGATACTCCGTTTAAGCATTGAAGCAAAGTGGTTTTTCCACAGCCATTTGGTCCGATTAAGGTTGTAATGCAGCCTTTGGGAAAGGATACAGAAATAGAATTTAAAATAGGAGTACGCCCGCAGGATACGGATACGTTTCGAAATTCAAGCATTGACACGGCGTCCTCCTTTCTTTTTTAACAGCAGATACAGGAAGAAGGGACCTCCGATAAATGCCATGATAATTCCGGCAGGCAGTTCAAAGGGGCGGAACAACAGCCGGCCAAGCAGGTCGCAGCAAAGAACAAAGCTGCCCCCAAGCAAGGCACTGCAGGGAAGGAGAAAACGGGCATCGTTGCCGAAAAGTTGTCTGCATACATGGGGAACGATCAAACCCGCAAAGCTCAAAAGACCTGCATAGCTGACTACGCATCCGGCAAGGAGGCTGGACAGGGTAAGAAGAAGCAGTCTTGCAAAAGAGACATTTAATCCCAAGGAACGGGCGATATCATCACCAAGGCCAAGGATGTTTAATACTCGTCCAAGACANAGANTGACGAAAAANGCGGTTANNATACAGAGGCAGGGAAAAGTNAGTCTGCCAAAAGTCAGTCCGGACAAAGAGCCGGAAAGAAATGAAGTCAGGTTGACGGACAGCTCCGTATCGAGTATCTTAATGGTATTGGTCCCTGCATTCAAAAAGCTGGAGATCGTGATTCCGGCCAGAATGATAGTGGTTCTGGAACTGTCTGCCAGATAAGCAAGAGCAAAAACGGCCAGGGAGGTAAAAAGTGCTCCCGCAAAAGCAGAAACAGGTATCAGAAAGAGATTGCGGGGAAACAGCAGCATGGCCAGCATAACCGCAAAACCGGAGCCGGAATTGACGCCGATGGTAGAAGGACTGGCAAGGGCATTGTTCATTACCGTCTGCAAGATGACGCCGGAAACAGATAGACCGATGCCGGCAAAAAGTCCGCCCAGAGCACGGGGCAGACGCACTGCAGTGATCAATGTATAGACGGTAGAATCCGTTTTTTGAAATAAGATACTTCTGCAGATATCCGAAATGCCAACCGGTACGCTTCCGAACAAGATGGACAGGAGAAAGGAAGCCGGGAGCATGAGACAGAGCAGCAGAATTATAAGGAATTTCTGGTTTTTCATGGTATAATACTCCTATTGTTTGATGGTAACACAGAAAATAGATGCTTTCAATAGGCGGTCTAAGGAGATTGAATGAATAGAAAATATAGAGCAACAAAAATAGCGTTTTGTATGCTGGAGCGGCGGTGATCTTACAGCTCGTGGAATATGGAGCAAGTCAGCGGAATATGGAGTTCCGTACCTTTCTTCAGATTATAAAAGGAATTTACAATTGGCTGATAGTTCCGCTTACGCTGGTGTTTTCTGTTTACTGTGATTTTTTCAGGGATAAGAACAGAATTTATCTGCGGTATCTGGGGCCGGTGATCCTTACCATTTTTATTGTTGTGGTTGCATTATTACGTGGGATGGTTTATAGCTTTGAAATGGCCTCTGAAGAAATGACAGAGGAGGGGATAATCCGAGGAAAAATTACAGGCTTTTGGGGCAGTAGATATATCTATTATGAACCGGTGTTGGGAGTTTTTCGGACGCCTTTTCGGGGGTGGAACGATGAGAAAATAGCAGCATATTTAGAGGAAAGATATGGAGAGGGGATGGTTCTTGTGGAGACAGAATCTGACGGAACCCGGATCTATCAGGCACCCGGTGCCAAACCGGGGAGCCAGCCCTTCTACTTTTGTGTATGGAATGGTTATGAGATTGAAGATAATTTTGAGTGTTCCCTGATTAAAAGCGATGCTTCGGGATTTTGGAAGAATGACCGTAAACGGCAGATATACTTTATGGATTCCTATGATCAGAAGTTAGAAGCGGAAGAGGATGGAGAGTGGAGCACCCGGGACTGTCCCCAAAACAAGGATCGTCTGGTGGTGTGCTGTTATTCAAGGGAAGATGTAAAGCCTTGCGCTGCTGATCTTGCCGATTGGATTTTTTATGAGTATGGTGAGGGAAGATATTCAGACAGACAAAGGCAGAATGACACTTTTTATACTGTCTGCATCAAGTATGCAGAGGAAAAAGAACGGGAATTTATGTTTAACATAAAGCAGGAAATCAAAGAAAACAACTGGGCCGGACTTTGTCAGGGGATTGAAATAAGATTGGATGAATATGCAAAAGCGGTAGAAGAGAGAAAAGACGCTGAAAAAGAGGAAGCAGAAGACGGTGGAGCAATGTCTATGGAAGAACTTGAAGAGTGGGCAGCGGGTTATATGGAAAATTACCGGGGNGNTTTTGAAAAAGAAATTTTCCTGCCTGACGGTGTTATAGGNTATCGTATGGTAGTGANNGATGCCGCATTGNGAAACCGGNCATATGGACTTTTAAAAAGTACGGACGGGGGAGAAAGCTGGCAGATAGCAAACTACAATNCCTTTGATANCATGGGAATGGGTGTTGATTTTACTTTTCTGGATGAGAATTTTGGATTTGCCACGCTGATGCATCAGGGCGGTGATGAGGCGGAGCTGTATGTGACAGAAGACGGAGGAAAGTCGTATGAACACTGTATGATGCAGGGGCTTACGGTGACGCTGGAGGATGGATATACTTACAATCCTTATGACTATCCGCAGATGCCTTATGAGGAGAGTGGAAAGGTTTATGTGCTTTGCGGTCAGGGGATGGACGGGGATTATAATGGCGGTGATGTTGCATGGCTGGCTCTGTTTGAGTCCGCAGATCATGGACATACCTTTTCCTTTAAGGAAATGCAGGAGGGAAAAGAGCAGGAGTATTAAAGGAGAAAATGGATATGGATTTATTGTGGAGACTTTCCAATTATCTTACTTTTGACAATATCTGTACTGCCTTGTCGGTAATCGGATTAATATATTTCGTAATCAATAGGTTTATTCTGCATAGAGCGCCGGTTCCATCCAGTGCGTTTAAGCGTATTCCAAAAGAACTGTTGGATGAGTGTATCGAACAGCTTAAGAGGCAGGAAAAAGAAGAGTATGAGGATTATGTACTTCCGGTTGCTCTTATGAGAGATTTGCAGTTAAAGCCTGATGATGATGAGGTTTTGAAGCGCCTGCTCTGCAGCATTTGTGAGCATATGGGAATTGATGGAAACTATATAAAATTGGTTATATCAGATACTCCGGTGCCGGAGCGGGCAGGAGCTATTTCCACGGATCTGGCTTTTACAACTATCTGGCTGGAGCTGCGGCCGCCCTATATTGTGGATTCAGTGATTGCCGTACTGGCCCATGAGGTCATGCATCTTCATTTGTATTATGAGGGGATACAGCGGCGGGATAATTGGGAGAATGAAGTACTGACGGATACGGCGGCGGTTTATTGCGGCTTTGGGGAATACATGTATAAGGGCTATGCGGTAAATCCGGGAGAAATGGCGCTTTCTTACCATAAGGTAGGCTATATCCGGCAGGAGGATGTGAAATATATTTTGGACGTAATAAAAAGACAAGAATGACAATATAAGGAGGAGTTTTATGATGAAAGTGACTGCAATGACTTGTCTATGTGTGGATGTTTTTGATGGTACGGAGGAGATACGGCCTGGCGGTGAAGCACTTAATTTTGCTGCGGCAGCGGCCGGAAGGTATGAGAACATTCAAGTGAGTCTCATAGGCGGGATAGGAGATGATAACTATGGAAAAAGTATTCTGGAATCCATCAGCGGATTGAAGATAAATACTGATTGTGTTCATGTGATACCAGGCGGTGCAACAGCCAGCAACCGAACTTATCTTACGGAAGACGGAGACAGATACTATCTGGATGATTCATGGCAGGAGGGAGTATATGGGAGCTTTGCTCTTTCGGATGTGGATAAGCAAAAGATGAAAAATTCCCAATTGATTCACACTAATTTCAGCTGTCCTATATTTTTTGAAATAATAAAATTAAAAAAAGAATATGGATTCCAGTTGTCCGTGGACTTTGACAAGGAAAGAGATTTTTCCGGACTTGAAGAAATTCTTCCTTATATTGATTACTTTTTTATCAGCGGAGAGGAAAGCCTTCTGCCTGTTCTTAAGAAGTGGTCAATAGACTATAAAGGAGTATTTACGGCAACGCTTGCGGAGAAAGGAAGTGTTGCTTATGAAAACGGTACAGAGTATAGAGCGGATGCGGTAAAGGTGTCTGAGGTGATAGATACCACCGGTTGTGGGGACAGTTATCAAGCGGGCTTCATTTGTTCAGTGATAAAGGATGGACAGATTAAGGCAGCTATGGAGGAAGGATCCAAGGTTGCTGCCGAAACACTCTCTCATATAGGAGGCTTTTAAAACGACACATCTGATTGGATTTTAGAGGCGGAAACGGAACAAAGGAGCAGGAGAAAATGGATAGAATAAAAGAATTCGTGAAAAATTTATGCCGATATGGCGGTGAGGACGAAGAGTTTGAAGCGCAGTTCTTGGCAGAGCTGTCATCTGATGAGGAAATTCTTGCTGAACTTACCTATTACATGGATCATGGAGATTTTGCATGTCAGGCAAAGGTGCAGGGCTATACGGTGGTGGATATAATGATCTGGCAGATGGATCATTTTAAGGCGCGGCTGGACCGGGATAATACCGGAACCAGACAAAACCCAGACCGCATGGTGCTTCTGGCATTTGACACTTTGCTTAAGATGCGGAAGGAACCTGAAAAATATACTGCAAAAATGAGACAGGAGACAGGAACGGATTATGAAGGAAAATATTGACGATGTAATTAGAATGTTAGACAATATGACAGAAAAGGAAATCAGCCGCATGAAAATAGAAACTTCCGGGGAGGTCAAAGAAGGAGAAGCAGAGCGCACATACCATCACGGACGGTGTGATGTGGGAAGTCCTTTTGCAACAGGGAAGCTGTTTGATTTGGAACCGCCGGAGTGTGGTAACTAATCCTTACGGAAATGCGCACTATTTCAAAATGTTGATAAAATTAAAAATGTAAGCGCCGCCTTACCGCATCCCGAAATCGTCTTATGGACAGAAGCGTGATCAACAGGACAACGATGACGCTGCATACTGTCAGTACGATAGCGGACCACGTCAGATGAAGCGGCTTATCAATATAGTGCCGGATTAAAAGTTCGATTCCCACACATAGAAATGCAGCCTCTATAAAGAAGTACAAGGAAATGACAAGAAAGGATATGGAAAAGGACCGGAGCAGCAAAGTGAAAATTTCTACCAGGATCGTGGTAAGCGCTGTAATGGGAAGGGCAAGCATCCAGAACCATTCGTCATTCGTAGTGTTAAAGGTGATCAGGTACAAATAAATTCCAATTGCAACACCGTCAAATAGAAGGGAAATATAGATTGGAAGTTTGGTATAGATCACGGCGGGAAAGACCAGCACGAACAATACCAGACATGCTCCAATAATAAACAGAGACCACAGACTGCCGGGGAAAACAAATAAATTTAATAATAGGCAGCTGAGAGAAGTTGCGATAAGTACAATGGAGGTTAGGATTCCAAAGTCCTTCCGTTTTACTACATCTACTTTTCCTTTTTCTGTAGGATAGGGAGAGAGGGACATAGCTTCCTTCAGCTCATTTGGATTAATTACCGGTGTATGGCAAAGAGGACAGTTCTTTAAAGAAGCTTCCAGTTCTACACCACAGTTTACACAATAGGACATATAGTTACTTCCATGATCAGCAGCTTCGGTTACTTTCAATTTTAACATGAATTCCATCGGAAACCAGTTTTTGGAAAAACAGCCGTTCCACATCGGATTCCATGATACTGCTTGCAAAGTTTATAGTAAGGATATCCTCAAAACTGACGATGGCACAGTTGGTTCGGGAAGAGAAAGGCTGCCCCATATAGATATCAAATCGTTCAATGTAGGGCTTCATATTATCAGGAACCTTTAGGGCACCCATGTTGGTCAGGCCGGCGGAGGAGTTTTTGTCTTGTACTTTGGTGTAAAACAGCCTTACCACAAAGTCTTTTACGAAAAGGGGAACGATGCGGATCAGGGGATTCCGCTGAGTGTTTGCGTTGGTAGTGATATCCCCTTTTAAAAATTTTTCATTGATGTAGTAGCGCATGTAATTGTGAACCTGTTTTACAATTTCTTCAAAGGTATACTCGCCCAATCGCGGGTCGATACCGGGATAAACCATGGTAATAAAATTGCGCAGGGTTTCCGAAGGGAAGAAGCGGCGAAGATTGACTGGCATGGCAATCTTTACCGGGCGCAGTTTGATATGCCAGTCATGCTGCTGTTTTTGGAGCAGGGCATATAAAAGCACAGAGTTTAAATACTCAGTGATCGTGGCCTGATACTTGGAAGCAACATCCATAACTTCCTTTACAGACATAATGCCGTCAATCACGTTAAAAGTGTAAAAGGGCGCTCTGGTTCCCCGGACCCGGTAGGTCTTTTCTCCGGGGCGGGAGGGACAGACCTTGGCATTGGCATAGCGCATATACGCGTCTTCCAACTCGCCGGGAGAAGGCGGAACGTTAATATTCTTTACAAAACCACCGTCAGAGATGGAATGTCCAAGGAGACGGAGATAAACGGCAGTGATGGTCTGCAGCACATACATACCGCCGGTACCGTCCCCCAGACAATGATGAGCTTCTAAAGAGATTCGGCAGTTGTGATAATAAATCCGCAGAAGATAGCGGTTTCCAGCCTTAAAAGGCATGGGCATGCAGAAATTCCGAATATCTTTTTGAACAAAAGGTCCGGGTCTGTCGTTGGGCTCTAAATAACGCCAGAAAAGACCTTTGCGGATAGCGGTCTTGTAGGTTGGAAAGCGCTTTAAGGCAATGTCCACAGCCTTTTGAAGAATATCCGGATTTACCGGCTCTTTTAAGACAACGGACAGCCGATAGACGGAAGAAAAGTCACGGCGCTGCAAGGTAGGATAAACAATAGCAGAAAGATCCAGCTTGTACCAGATCTTTGGATCCTGCTTTTCTCTATTATTATTTGATTTTTTTGTTTGGTTTCGAGAAGATAAATTTTTCATTGACCTCATTATAGCATAGGTTAGACAGAAAAAGGAGGAAATATGGCAGCAGCACCCAAAAAACTTTTAAACAAAAAAACATCTGCGGAGTCTGTCAATCAGAGCATGATGACGTTGATTCGAAAAGTTCATGGTCTGATTGATCATCCGGATATCGAAAAACATCGTCATTCTCAGGATCAGGTAGGGGCTCTTCTGGGAAATTCCAAGGATATTTTGCTTCGTGAGGTAAAGATTCACGACATGGACGGAGAATGGGTCTGCGTGAACAGAGCCCACATGAAAAAATATGTGATCTTCTATTGCCATGGCGGTGGATATTCTACCGGAAGCCATATTTATGCCAGAACTCTTACCACCAAGCTTGCGGCCAGTACTTCCATGGATGTGTTCTCCTTTGATTATCGGCTTGCGCCGGAGAATCCGTATCCTGCGGCAACAGAAGACGCAATGAAAGCCTGGGATTACTTGATGTTGTTAGGATATGGTGCAAGAGATGTGATCGTAGCAGGAGATTCGGCCGGCGGAAATCTGGCATTATCCCTCGTTCTGAAGCTGAAGGAGCAGGAGAGGCTTCTGCCGAGAGGACTAGTGCTGATGTCGCCTTGGACGGATCTGACTTCATCAGGGGAGACCCATGAGACCAAAGCAGAGATGGACCCGGTTCTGGATGCGGAATATCTGGAACGGATGATCACCAATTATGCGGAGGGATATGAATTGTCGGATCCCTACATTTCTCCCTTGTTTGGAGATTTTAGCGGGTTCCCGCCGGTTTATATACAGGCAGGCGGCAATGAAATTCTTCTGTCCGATTCGGAAATGCTTCATAAAAAATTGATTCAGGCGAATGTTTCGGTCAAATTAGATGTTTTTAAGGGGATGTGGCATGTGTTTCAAATGTCCCCCCTTAAGACGGCGCATGATGCAATGGAAAAGAATGCAGAATTTATTTTTGATATTTGCAGATAATGAAAAGGATTTTAGAATTTTGCACCGAATAATGATAATAGGAAGTTTTTGAAAACGGGAGCAATAGATGAACATACGAGAAAATCTGGAAAATCTGGAAAAGGAATATTTGAGTCCTTATGCCGCTCACAGTATTGACTCTAAGGGAAGAGAGCGGGAGGAAGAGCAGTGCGATATCCGGCCGGTATATCAAAGAGACAGGGATCGGATCCTGCATTCCAAATCATTTCGGAGACTGAAAGATAAAACACAGGTTTTTTTAACTCCGGAGGGAGATCATTATCGGACCAGGCTTACCCATACTCTGGAGGTTTCCCAAAATGCCAGAACCATAGCCAAAGCACTTCGGATGAATGAAGATCTGGTGGAGGCGATTGCCTTAGGACATGATTTAGGACATACACCTTTCGGGCATGCGGGAGAGCGTGCGCTAAATGCAGTCAGCCCTTATGGATTNTGCCACAGCGATCAGAGTGTGCGGACAGTGGAACTTNTGGAAAAANGCGGTCAGGGATTGAATCTGACCATGGAGGTAAAAGACGGGATNCGTAATCATCAGACCAAGGGNACTCCNGNAACACTGGAAGGAAANATNGTCCGNNTTTCNGATAAGATTGCTTATATCCATCANGATATGGATGATGCCATCCGGGGAGGTATTTTAAAGGAGAGCGATGTGCCGGCGGAAATTGCGGAAGTGATCGGNTATACCACCGGAGAGCGGNTGGATCACTTTATCCATGATATTGTGTCTACCAGTTATGGGAAAGATGATATTATGATGTCACAGCCGGTTGCAGAGGCCATGAAGAAGCTGCGGCAGTTTATGTTTGAACGTGTTTATCAGAATAAAGAGGCAAAAAGTGAAGAAGGAAAGGCAGAAATGCTGATCCAGACTTTGTATAGTTATTATCGGCATCATTTAGAACTTCTGCCCCGGGATTATGTAGAATTGGTACAAAGAGGAGAGCCGGAGGAGCAGATTGTCTGCGATTACATAGGAGCGATGACGGATCGGTTTGCCATTGCCAAATATGAAGAAATTTACATCCCCAAATCATGGCATGGGTAAGGGGAGAAATTTGGTTATGGCAGAAGGCAGCCGGCATGAACAGGAAAGAATGGAGATAGAATGTATTATCCGGATGAACTAATTGAAGAAGTAAGAGCCGGAAATGACATCGTGGATGTGGTTTCCGGTTATGTGCGGATTCAGAAAAAGGGAAGCAGTTATTTCGGACTGTGTCCCTTTCATAATGAAAAATCACCATCCTTTTCCGTATCACAGAGCAAGCAGATGTTTTACTGTTTCGGTTGTGGCGCGGGAGGAAATGTTTTTACTTTTGTAATGCAGTATGAGAACTATTCCTTTCAGGAGGCGGTAAAGCTTCTTGCCGATCGTGCGGGAGTGAATCTGCCCGAGATTGAATATGGAGAAGAGGTAAAAAAGCGGGAGTCCAAAAAGGCAAGACTCCTTGAAGTAAATAAAGAAGCGGCAAAGTATTTTTACTATCAGCTGCGGGCCAAGAATGGACAGGCAGGTTATCAATACCTGAAAAAACGTCAGCTTTCCGATGAAACCATCAAAAAATTTGGTTTGGGATATGCCAATGTAACCAGTGATGATCTGATCCGGTATCTTAAGAGCAAAGGTTATGAGGATCAGCTGATCACAGAGGCAGGGCTTGGAAGCTTCGACGAGAAATACGGAATGCATGATAAGTTTTGGAATCGCGTTATGTTTCCAATTCAGGACAGTAATCACCGGGTGATCGGTTTTGGCGGCAGAGTCATGGGAGACGCAAAGCCTAAATACTTAAATTCTCCGGAGACCATGATCTTTGACAAGAGCCGTAATTTGTACGGATTAAATTTTGCCCGTACGGCCCGGGCAGGCAATATGATCCTGTGCGAGGGATATATGGATGTGATTGCCATGCACCAAGCGGGATTTACTCAGGCGGCGGCATCCCTTGGAACTTCTTTTACGGCAGGTCAGGCCAATCTTCTGCGCAGATACGTGGGGGAGGTTATTCTTGCTTATGACAGTGATGGTGCAGGAGTCAGTGCTGCACTGCGTGCCATCGGTATTTTGAAGGAAGCAGGTCTTACCGGAAAGGTGTTGAATTTAGAGCCTTATAAGGATCCCGATGAGTTTATGAAGAATCTTGGGAAAGAGGCTTTTGAGGAGCGGTTAAGGACAGCAGAAAACAGCTTTTTCTTTGAACTTCGTATGCTTCAGAGAGAGTACAATCTGAATGATCCGGAATCCAAGACGGCATTTCATAGAGAAATTGCCAAGAAGCTTTGTGGATTTTCGGAAGAGGTGGAAAGAGAAAACTATATAGAGGCGGTTGCAGATAAATATCACATTGGTTTTGATAATCTGCGGAAACTGGTACTTACCTATGCGGCGCAGACCGGGTTTGCGGTGCCGGCGGCAAGACCGAAATCAGGTATTCAAAAGAAAAGCGATCCGAAGGAAAACCAGAGAAAGCCTCAAAAGCTTCTGCTTACATGGCTGGTGGACGAGCCGGCACTCTGGCCGAAAATTAAAAAATATATTTCGCCTAATGACTTTACGGAGGAGATGTACCGGATCATAGCCGAGAATTTGTTTGCAGATTTAGATGCCGGTACGCTGAATCCTGCGGCAATCATCAGCCTGTTTACGGATGAAGAGCAGCAAAGGGAGGCGGCAGGCGTATTTAATACAAAGCTGATGGAACTGGACACAAAAGCGGAGCGGGAAAAAGCATTCCATGACATTCTGCTTTCCGTGAAGCGTAATAGTCTGGACTATTTTTCGAGTCAGCTTGGAGCAGATGTTTCAGCTCTTTCCAAGGTAATCGAGGGCAAAAAAGAACTGGAAGAACTTAGCAAAACGCATATTTCACTGGATTAAGGCTAATAATGGTAATGCATACTATAATAGGAAGGATGGAAATCTGGAATGGATGAAAACACACAGGCAAAATTTGATGAGAAGCTGTCACAGCTCTTAGCAATTGCCAAAAAGAAAAAGAATGTTCTGGAATATCAGGAGATTACAGATCATTTTGCCGATATGGCACTGGGAGAGGAACAATTTGATAAGATCATGGAAACGCTGGAGCAGAACAGCGTGGATATTCTGCGTATTACTGAGGAAGATGACGTAGATGAGGAAGAAATTATTCTGACAGAAGAGGATGAGGTGGATGTGGAGAACATCGACCTGTCGGTTCCGGACGGAATCAGTATTGAGGATCCGGTCAGAATGTACCTGAAGGAAATCGGAAAGGTACCGCTGCTTACGGCAGAGGAGGAAATTGAACTTGCACAAAAAATGGAAATTGGCGATCAGGAAGCGAAGAAGCGGCTTGCAGAGGCGAACCTTCGTCTGGTGGTCAGTATTGCCAAGAGATATGTAGGCCGTGGAATGTTGTTTCTGGATCTGATTCAGGAGGGTAACCTGGGGCTTATTAAGGCTGTAGAAAAGTTTGATTACAGAAAAGGATATAAATTTTCCACTTATGCAACATGGTGGATCCGTCAGGCAATCACAAGGGCGATTGCAGATCAGGCAAGAACCATTCGGATTCCGGTTCATATGGTGGAGACTATCAATAAGCTGATCCGTGTCAGCAGACAGCTGCTTCAGGAATTGGGGCGTGAACCTACTCCGGAGGAGATTGCGGAGGAGATGAATCTTCCGGTGGAGCGAGTGCGCGAAATTTTAAAGATTTCCCAGGAACCGGTATCCTTGGAAACACCCATCGGTGAGGAAGAGGACTCCCATCTTGGAGACTTTATACAGGATGATAACGTACCTGTTCCGGCGGATGCGGCAGCCTTTACTCTTTTGAAGGAGCAGCTGGTGGAAGTGCTGGGAACGCTTACAGAGCGGGAGCAGAAGGTGCTGCGTCTGCGCTTTGGCCTGGATGATGGACGAGCCAGAACCCTGGAGGAAGTGGGGAAGGAGTTTAACGTTACCAGAGAGCGTATTCGTCAGATTGAGGCGAAGGCATTGCGGAAGCTCCGGCATCCCAGCAGAAGCAGAAAATTGAAGGATTATCTGGATTAATGGGTACAGCAGTTAGTTTATCCCGCAGGATGCAGGCAGTGGCGGATATGGTCACACCGGGAAGCCGGGTGGTAGATGTAGGCTGTGATCATGGCTATGTTTCCATTTATCTGGTGCAGTGTCAAAAGGCGGAACATGTGCTGGCGATGGACATTAACGAAGGTCCGCTCTTTCGGGCTGCTCAGCATGTAGAGGAAGCGAAGCTTCGGTCATACATAACTCTGCGTCTTTCAGACGGACTTTGTGAATTTACCGAAGGGGAAGCGGACACATTGATCTGTGCAGGGATGGGCGGAAGGCTGATGCAGAGGATTTTGGAAAAGGAGCCGGATAAAACGGGTTCCTTAAAGGAACTGATTTTACAGCCACAGTCTGAGATCCCATTATTTCGTCGTTTTCTTGCGAATAGGGGATACTCCATCGTTGCGGAAAATATGATATTGGAAGAGGGAAAGTTTTATCCGGTGATGAAAGCGGCCAGGACAGGAAAGGGCACAATTCTTTCAGAGACAGAGGTACGGTTCGGTCCGATTCTCCTTTTGCAGAAGCATCCGGTTTTAAAACAATACCTTATATTTGAATGGGAAAAAGGGATGAGACTGGAGAAGGAGCTTGCATCTCAGAAGGAGAGCAGTCGTATTTTGGAAAGACTTGCAGATGTCCGGCGGGAAATGGCTTTTGTAAAACAGGCGGCACAGACAGCAGAGGTAGAACTGCCTGATATGCTAATTGGTTAACATAATACTGTTGCATGGATTAGTCAAAATAACAAGATAGTACTGGTTGGCATATCACAAAATAGTTTACATAACATGATGAAAGGGGTCGGGGAGTCATGGTTACAATTACAATCAACGGGAAAAAAAAGCAATACCCCAAGGGAACGCTTTATGAAGAAATTGCAAAGGAATACCAGCCATCTTATAAAGATATGATTGCACTGGTGATCGAAAACGGCAAGATCAGGGAACTGATCAAGCCGGCGGGGAAAGACTGTGAATTATCATTTTTGACAATTCGGGATAATATCGGACACAAAGCATATGTTCGGACGGCCACCATGATGCTTGTAAAAGCGGTCTATGATGTGCTGGGAAGAGATATGGTCAAAAAGGTCAAGGTGGAATTTGCTATCGGGCAGGGCTATTACTGCCGTTTGAAAATGGATGAAAAGCTTACCGATCAGCATGTAAAGCTGGTTGGCAGGCGAATGAGAGAATTGGCGGAACAAAACATTCCGATTACCAAGAAATCTTATTCCATTGATGAGGCGATGGAAATTTTCAGGAAGAACCGTATGGAAGACAAAGAAAAACTTTTCCGATATCGAAGAAGTTCTTTTGTGAATATCTATTGCCTGGACGGATTTTATGACTATTACTATGGATATATGCTTCCGAGTACAGGGTATTTGAAGTACTTTGATGTCATGTTGTATGAAAACGGAATTTTGCTCTTGCTTCCAAGCATGGAGGCTCCGGATAAGATTGATTATTTTGAACCCAAGGAGAAATTTTTCCATACCCTTATGACCTCGGCAAATTGGGGGGAAATGATGGGAATTGATTCGGTGGGGGATCTGAACGATACCATCTGTGACGGGCAGATTCATGATATGATTCTGGTGCAGGAAGCTTTACAGGAGAGAAGGATCGGAGAAATCGCAAAAGAAATTGTAGATAGAGGAAATGTCAAGTTTGTATTGATTGCAGGCCCCTCATCCTCCGGCAAAACAACCTTTTCCCACCGGCTTTCCATACAGCTCAGAACCTATGGAATGATTCCGCATCCGATCGCACTGGACGACTATTTTGTCAACAGGGAAGACACTCCCAAAGATGCAAACGGAGATTACAATTTTGAATGTCTGGAAGCCATTGATATCAAGAAATTCAATGAGGATATGAATCGGCTTTTAGCGGGAGAAACTGTTGAACTGCCTCAGTTCAATTTTAAACTTGGAAAGAGAGAGTATCACGGCAATTTCAAAAAGCTGGGACCTGAAGATATCCTTGTGATAGAGGGCATTCATGGTTTGAATCCGGCAACTACGCTTTCAATGCCTGATGAGAGTAAATTTAAAATTTATATTAGCGCATTGACCAGTATTAACGTAGATGAACATAATCGAATTCCGACCACAGACGGAAGATTGCTGCGGCGTATGGTAAGAGATGCCAGAACCAGAGGAACCTGCGCAAAAAGAACCATAGAAATGTGGCCGTCTGTGAGACGAGGGGAGGAACAGTACATATTTCCCTATCAGGAAAGTGCAGATGAAATGTTCAATTCCGTCCTGATTTATGAACTGGCTGTATTAAAGCAGTACGCAGAACCGCTTCTTTTCGGGATCAAAAAGGGAGAGCCGGAGTACTATGAGGCAAAACGGCTTTTGAAGTTCCTGGAATATTTTCAGGGAATTGACAGCAAAAATGTGCCCTCTAATTCCATCTGCAGAGAATTTATCGGAGGGAGCTATTTTAACGTGTAATCCAAATCAGCCATGCAGAGAGTATGCCCGAAGGATCGGGTGAGCTTGCTCACGGAG
>WFLX010024364.1_pt1 | contig 17025 bp, 16 predicted proteins | sample 4967041 | NCBI WGS metagenome assembly WFLX01 (sample SAMN12857096, study PRJNA449069) | gut metagenome | isolation source: stool from male and female vole | host: Microtus ochrogaster | place: USA:Florida | collected 2017 | reverse complement strand
CAAGCGACCCGTGTTACCAAAAGCGAGTGCAAAGGTACACACTTTTAAAACAATAAACAAATATTTTACACTCTTTCTTATAAATCTATATACAAATACAGATATAATGAACACAAAAACCGGAAGAATGGAAGAAAAACCGCAAAAACAAGGGGGAAGAGAGAGAACACACACAGGGAACACAAGACCAAAGCGGGATATAAACGCAACGCGATTATGTCGAAAAAGCTATGAGATTACAATGTGAAAGCAGTGCGATTGCAAGGTAATCGCACTGCCTTCACAAGGCCGTCCGTAAATTCATAAGAAATAAAACACTGCCGACGGTTAAAAACAGCCAAAATCCGCCATGAGGATGTAACAACAATTGCGGAGTCTATATATTATATATAAGGTGTAGGCCAAACACGGGGCAGCCGGAATATCATGATACCATACAGGCATCATACACATTATTAATATATAATAAAGGGATTAACATGGCAAAATACGCTCCACTATCTGACTAACAGTAATAGCGTTCATACAAGCAAAATCAACACGGGAACACGGCTTGTTACCAAATATCGAGCACGGACGGCAGGGCAGATCCACCTGCACACAGTCCTCAGCACTCTGTCGCCAACCCAAAAAGCCGGCAAAGGGATGGGTGCTCCCCCATACGCTGACCACCCGTGTGCCCACAAGACTTGCCAGATGCATATTGGCGGAATCCATGGACAACATGACATCGAGGCGCGACATCAACTGCAATTCCTTGGCCATAGACCTCAGAGTGGCCGACGCCGCCACCACATTGTCAGGCCAGCGTTCCTGCCACTGCGTCATACGCTCACGCTCCGCACCGCCACCACCGAACAGGAACACCCCGGTATCGGGCACTCTCTCCAACAGTCGCTCTATGACCGTCTCCATCTTCTCCAAAGGATATATCTTGCCCTCGTGGGCCGCAAAAGGCGCTATGCCCACCAGCATGCCGCCATGACCGTCAAGCAGTTGCTCTACATCATCGGCCACCGTATCAAAACGCAGCACAGGTTCGTTGCCCTCGCCGGCCACATACGTATCCAACCGCTCTATGCCGTCTATGGGCAGGCGGCGAAGCACATCGCGATATTTCTCAAACGACGTGGTGAGCTGCCTCATCACCTTCTTGCCTTCAGGAGCCGTCAGTGCCCTGCGCTCATTGCGCTGCTTGCAAATCTGCNCCACCTTATAACCGGCCATACGAAAACGCAACGTCAGATAGTGGGTGCGCAACACACCGTGCATATCGGCCACGCAGTCAAAACCCATGCCATCCAACATACGGAACAGCCGTCCGAGTCCTTTAAGTCCTCGGTATTCTTTCCTGATGTCAACCCCAAGAAATGTCACTCTGTCGCCCAGCCCCTCAAACAACGGGGCGCAATGGGGCTGCGACAGTACCGTGACCTCTACCTCAGGCAATGCCATAACAACCTCTTTCACCACAGGCACCAACATGGCGACATCGCCAAGAGCCGAAAAACGTATCATCAACAGTTTCATCACTCACAAACATATTATGTTACATCTGCAAAAGTAACTAAAAAAAACGAACAGGACAAGAAAAAGAATAGATTTAAGACACCGAATGAGATGGTTTCAGAAATAAATAACTTTGCACTTGCTTATGGAAGCCGCCCAAACGCATCAAACACTTAAAAAATGCAAAAAATAACAAGAAAACATTACAAGTAACGGAAAAATATATTATCTTTGCAGAAATATACTAATAACTATCATTAAAACCATGCAGAAGGCAAACACGCATAGCGCATCAACATACACCCTCCATAAGAATACGGGGGGGGTAAAATGGTGTCTATCCGATAGCCGTGTTGACGACATAGGGACTGTATACTCGTCTTCTGACAATCTTTCACTTTATTATATTCACACAGTAGTGCGATCATTGACCGCATAGTTTTGTCGTGTCCGTATGGCTTAACCATACAGGCACGATATTATCGTATCTATAATNAAAACNAAACATATAAAACTAAACAAATTTACNAAACTAAAAAAATGAGAAANAACTTACTAAAANCATTNNTTGTGATNATAGGAATGGTCATAGGCATAAATGGAGCATTGGCGGAAACGGACAATGCAATTGTTAAGATGACTTATGTAGATTACTCAAATCCAGATGAAGCATTTGGGGAAATCCCTAAAGAGGGGACAGCTCAATCCGGTTATAACAAGATTTCCGGAGAAAGTGTTAACTTTGCTAATACCGGATGGGGAGTAAATTATATTACATATATCCAAGTTGATGCGTCTGCCATAGATGGAACCATTACCGGAGCTACACTTACATGCGAGGTCTCCGGTTCAACAGATAGCAAAAGAGTAACAACATGGGGATTAGGGTATAACGCCTCAGAATGGTCAGATAAGCTTACTTACAATACTGCGGATAAAACGATAACACTAATTGGAGAAACGCAAACCACCTCAACAAAATCATCTACTACATTTGAAACAATTTCATTTGATATATCAGACGCAATTGTCGGCAACGAAGACAAAAAAGTAACTATTATTATATATGAGACAGCAGCTGGTGGTGGATACATCAAAAATCCGTTAGTGGAGATTACCTCGGTTTCAGCAAACAAATCTGCGGAATATACAATTAAATATCTCTTAAAGTCTACAGAAGCTATGGCTCCTGATATAGAGGTAAAAGAATCTACAACCGGTGTTGGAGAGATAGGACAAATTTATACTGGGTCTNCANATAAAGATAAAGAAAGTTGTTTCTTTAATGATATCAAGTATATTTATGAGTGGGATAATTCAGAAGAACAGATTATTGCCGCTGACGGTTCTACTGTAATAACATTGCTTTTCCGTGAAGCGGAGAAATATTCTTATATTATTAAGAGCAATTTCGGTACAATAATTAAGGAAAGTGAAGACTTTGAAGGAGAGACTCTAAATATTGTATTTCCACGTCATCTTGAGAAAGACGGTACACTTTATTCTAAAGAACGTAACACTTCTGGTGGATACTTCCAACACTCATTCACTTTGAATGAGAACAATCAAGTAGAGACTATAAACTATACTAAAGAGGAAGACGGTGTCGTATTCCTTTCAGAGGCAGAAGACATTGAAAGTCTTACTGTATCTTCGGCAGCAAACTCAGACATCCGTTGCTCTAACGGTCTTTGCGCATACAACGCAGGTGAGGATGATGCTTTAATAACAACACTCCCCGCCGGTAAATATAAACTGTCTACATCTGTATGGGGCAATGCTGGTAGTGAATTTATTTTTAAGGCAGGCGAGGAACAGATTTATTCTATTTCATCAGCTGGATACGTTGTCAATGGTAGCAGCGAAGAGTTTGCCCTTTATTCTGAAACACCTATCACACTTGGTGCAACAGGTAACGGCCGCGGTATAGACTTCGTATACATCATTAAGACCGGTGATATAACCGAGGTGCCTATCGCTCTTTCTACGGAGTATGATTTTTCTACTTATTGCAACGCTAATTTTGCCCTTGACTTCACAGACAATACAGACGTTAAGGCTTNTGCCGCAACGGTTGACGAAGAAAATAACAGGGTTGTGCTGACCGAGGTTATGCAGGTAGCTGCCGGTGAGGGTGTTGTACTGAAGAATGTCGGTAACGTCGCAAGCGCTACTGTTAATGTAATTGCCACGGCCGCGCCTATAGCCGGCAACGCTATGGTTGGCGTTACAAAGGACATGACCGCCGAGGAACTCGTTGCAGACCACGCATACGTTCTCACTAATAACAACACCTTTAAGAGAGTCGGGGCTAACGCTACCAACTTGTATGCCGCCGGCAAAGCTTATCTCAGATATATACCAGCGGCAGGCTCCGAGGCCCGTCCTACTATTGTTATAGACGACAGTATGACAGCCGTAGCCAGTGTCACCGCTCCGACATCAGAGTGTGAGAATGCAATATACAACTTGCAGGGTGTCCGTGTGCAGAGCATTGCCGCTCCCGGTCTCTACATCGTAAACGGCAAGACTGTGGTTGTGAAGTAAGTGAGTAGAAATCATATCTTGTTTGTGGCACAACGTTATGAACGTCACAAACATACAGATAATAACAGCAAATAAAAAACGACAAAATGAAGAAGAAAATTTATCTTGCTCCGGCAATCGAAGTAATACCTGTTAATAAAGTGTCTTTGTGCAGAACTTCTTATATTGAGATGGAAGAGTATGATGATGAATACGAAGACGATCTTACCATGACCCGCGCCCGCAAACAGTGGTGGGAANGNTAAGGTTTACAATATGTTTGTTGTAAANAGAATGCGGTTGGCGTNTNNCAACCGCATTTATTGTTTNCGAANACNTCGATATATCATAAATAATAGATATTTGATACACCTCACAAGAGTTTATTTTCGCATATTTTCCTTAAAACATACTTCTGTTCGTGAAATTCTTTNTAAATTTGCAGGCANAAAGANAATAAAACTGTCAAACATATAATGGAATACAACTTCAGAGACATCGAAAGGAAATGGTTCGACTACTGGCAGCAGCAGCAGACCTACCGTGTTACGGAAAACAAGGACAAAAAGAAATTCTACGTGCTCAATATGTTCCCCTACCCTTCCGGGGCAGGTCTGCATGTGGGTCATCCGTTAGGATATATAGCAAGCGATATATACGCCCGCTATAAGCGTCTGCAAGGCTTTAACGTTCTCAACCCGATGGGTTATGACGCTTATGGCTTGCCTGCGGAGCAGTATGCCATACAGANGGGCCAGCATCCTGAGGTTACCACTACCGCCAACATTAACCGCTACCNTGAGCNGCTGGACAAGANAGGTTNCTCCTTCNACTGGAGCAGGGAGATACGCACCTGCGACCCCGTTTANTATAAGTGGACACAGTGGGCTTTCCAGAAGATGTATAACTCATACTTCTGCAACGACGAGAAGCGCGCGAGACCTATTCAGGAACTTATAGACGCCTTTGGACAGTATGGCAACGAAGGCCTTAACGCCGCATGTAGCGAGGAAATCCGCTTTACCGCCGATGAGTGGAACTCATGGGACGAGAAGAAACGCAGCGACGTGCTGATGAACTACCGTATAGCCTTCATGGGCGAGACAATGGTAAACTGGTGTGCCGGCCTTGGCACGGTGCTTGCCAACGATGAGGTTGTGGATGGTGTCAGCGTGCGTGGCGGATATCCCGTGGAGCAAAAGAAGATGCGCCAGTGGTGTCTGCGCGTCAGTGCCTACGCCCAGCGTATGCTCGATGGCCTTGAGACCATAGAATGGAGCGACTCCATAAAGGAGACACAGAAGAACTGGATAGGCCGTTCCGAGGGCACGGAGGTAAAGATACAGGTTGCTGACAGCGACGTTGACTTCACCATATTCACTACCCGTGCCGACACAATGTTTGGCGTTACGTTCTTTGTGCTGGCACCGGAGTCAGAGCTTGTGGATATGGTCACGACAGCGGAGCAACGTGAGGAAGTGGACAAGTATGTGAAGTATGTCAAGGGTCGCACGGAACGTGAGCGTATGATAGACCATACCGTTACGGGAGTATTCTCAGGCGCTTACGGCATTAACCCTATAACCGGTGACAAATGTCCTATATACATTTCAGAATACGTCCTTGCCGGTTACGGTACGGGAGCCATAATGGCCGTTCCCGCCCATGACTCACGCGACTATGCTTTCGCCAAGCATTTTGACCTTCCTATAATACCGCTCATAGAGGGCGCCGATGTCAGCGAGGAGAGTTACGATGCCAAGGAAGGAATTGTAATGAATTCGCCTATAGCCGGCAAGAAAGCCTACAAGGACTTCTCGCTCAACGGACTGACTATAAAGGAGGCTATAGCGGCCACCAAGCGCTTTGTGGAGGAGCAAGGCCTTGGCCGCGTAAAGGTCAACTACCGCCTTCGTGATGCCATCTTCTCACGTCAGCGTTACTGGGGCGAGCCGTTCCCTGTATATTATAAGGATGGTATGCCCGTCATGATACCCGAAGAGTGTCTGCCGATACAGTTGCCGCAGGTGGAGAAGTTCCTACCTACGGAGACGGGCGAGCCGCCATTGGGCAATGCCACCAAATGGGCATGGGACGAGGAGCAGCGTTGTATCGTGGAGAACTCGAAGATAGACAACAAGACAGTCTTCCCGATAGAACTGTACACCATGCCGGGTTTTGCCGGTTCCTCGGCTTACTACCTGCGCTATATGGACCCGCAGAACAACGAGGCGCTTGTGGACAGGAATATAGATGACTACTGGCAGAACGTAGACCTCTACGTGGGCGGTTCGGAACACGCCACCGGTCACCTTATATATTCCCGCTTCTGGTGCAAGTTCCTCTATGACCTCGGCGTAAGCTGCAAGGACGAGCCGTTCCAGAAACTTGTCAACCAAGGCATGATACAAGGGCGCTCCAACTTCGTATACCGTGTTAAGGACACCAACACATTTGTCTCCCTCGACAAGAAAGAAGGCTACGATGTCACCCCTATCCATGTAGATGTAAACATCGTATCAGGCGATATACTCGACGTAGAGGCCTTTAAGGCATGGCGTCCGGAGTATAACGACGCAGAGTTCATACTCAACGACGACGGCAAATACCTCTGCGGCTGGGCCGTTGAGAAGATGTCCAAGTCAATGTATAATGTCGTCAACCCCGACATGATAGTAGAGAAGTACGGTGCCGACACGCTGCGCCTTTACGAGATGTTCCTCGGCCCCGTAGAGCAGTCAAAGCCATGGGACACCAACGGCATCGACGGTTGTCACCGTTTCCTTAAGAAGTTCTGGGGATTGTTCTACGACCGCACAGGCAATTTCCTGCCTACCGATGCCGCTCCTACCGCCGAGCAGGAGAAGTCGCTCCACAAACTCATAAAAAAGGTGACGCAAGACATAGAGCAATTCTCATACAACACGTCAATATCCGCATTCATGATAGCCGTCAGCGAGCTGCAAAAGTGCACAAGCAAGGAGATACTCGACAAACTCGTGATACTCATTGCGCCGTTCGCGCCGTTCATTGCCGAGGAGCTATGGCACCAATTAGGCAACGATGGCACTGTGTGCGATGCACAATGGCCGGCATGGGACGAGTCGAAGATGAAAGACTCAGAGATTACCATGCCCGTACAGTTCTGCGGCAAGACCCGTTTCACCATACAGCTACCGGCTGACATCAGTCGCGAGGAAGCCGAGAAAGCGGCTCTTACCGACGAACGCACTGCCAAATACACTGACGGCAAGACCGTGGTGAAGGTCATCNTGGTGCCCGGCAGAATTATCAATATCGTCATAAAATAACCCTTCGGCAATATGCAACAGCTCGTATTCGCTACCAACAACAAGCATAAACTCGATGAGGTGCGGGCCATTCTCGGCACCTTATCAGCCGATGGAGGGTCTAAAGGCTTCGAGATACTGTCGCTGGACGACATAGGCTGCCACGCCGACATACCCGAAGACGCCGACACTCTCGAAGGCAACGCCTTGCAGAAAGCCCGCTATATAAAGGAACGTTACGGCTACGACTGCTTCGCTGACGACACAGGCNTGGAGGTAGCGGCACTCGATNGTGCGCCGGGCATATANAGTGCCCGNTATGCCGCCATGCATGACAGCACCGCCGCCTCTCACGACAGCGAGGCGAACATGCGTCTGCTTCTTGACAACCTCAAGGACAAGAGCGACCGCTCCGCCCGTTTCCGCACGGCAATAGCACTGACATACCGTGGCGAGACACACCTGTTCGAGGGGATTGTGAACGGCGCTATAACCACAGAACGGCACGGCGGCGAGGGATTTGGCTACGATCCCATATTCCGCCCCGACGAGGCGGCAGACGGACGCACCTTCGCCGAGATGAGCGGCAGCGAGAAAAACGCCATCAGCCACCGTGGCAGGGCGGTAGCCAAACTCGCCTCATTCCTGCAACAGACACTGTAGGACACGCCCACCCTCACTGACACCTATCCGTAAACAGGCCTATATGTTTTCTTTGAGACAAGACTGAAAGATGAAGAAAATCCTCACCCTACTATTAACCATAGCCGTCCTGCCCGCCATGGCAGGACAGTTAGGCGAGTGGACGCACCACTTCGCATACAATGCGTTAACCCACATCATACCCACCAACAAGCTNGTGTATGGCGTGTNGGCAGGGCGCCTGTTCNCATANGNCCCGACCGATGAGTCACTGGAGGCATACAACACCNCCAACATACTCAACGACTACACCAAGATTACTGACGCCTGCTGGAACAAGCAGACGCAGTGTCTCGTCATTGCATACGATGACGGCAACATCGACATGCTCAGCACGCGCGATGGCAGCGTTGTCAACAACGCCTCAATACTCAATGAGACAACAACCCGCAGCAAAGAGATAAGGAGCATAACATGTCATGACAAATATGCCTACATAACAATGACATACGGAGTGATCGTGATAGACACGCAGAAGAAAGAGCTGTGCGACACATACCGGTTTGATGTTGAGAATATATTCCACGCCACATGGATAGAGAACGACTCAATCTTCCTGATAAACGCAGCCAATATGGCTCAATACAAACAGGCATACATAATAGCGGGCAGCATACACGACAACCTGCTCGACAAGAAAAAATGGACTGACGTAAACTGGCGCAGGGCGCGGGAGATAAAAAGCAGTACGGAGCAATACATGGAAAACAGGAGAATATACAGATTCTTCTACCCAAGCCAAAAGACCGATACCCCAAAGGCCGATACCTACCGCAACTGCTACTGGGGCGAGGACGAGAACAGACTGCTGATGAAGTATGCCAAAGACGATGACGGCACATACCGCCCGCAATGGCAAAGCGGATGCAGACTTGAAGGACCCGAAAGCAACAACATCTTCACCATATTCTGGCAGGACGGGAAACTATGGACAGCAGGCAGGGGATGGCGCACGAAGAGCGACAGCTCCGAGCCCGGCGACATACAGATATATTCGCCCACAGACGGCTGGACAATGTATGAGAAACCGTCAAGAGAGACCTTAGGCTTCAACTTCACAGCCACAAGCAACATCGCCATAGACCCGCGCGACAAGTCACACGTGATGGTAAGCGCAAAGAGCGGAGTGTACGAATACCGTGACGGCAGGTTCCAAAAACGCTGGTATGCCGACAACTCGCCGATACAACCTACTTATGTCGACGGCGTTCCATCGCCAACATACCAGATAGCACTCGGAGCGATATACGACAAAGACGGAAAACTGTGGGTACTTAACAGCCTGTCAAAAAACGGTCTGCTGAGTTTTGAACAGACGTTCAGCAACGGTGTGGCGACAAAAGAGGAGTGGGCAACACACCCGCACAGCGAGATAGACACCAATCGCAGCTTCCTGGCACAGCCAACGTATGACAGCCGCGGGAGGCTGTGGTTCATAGACATCCACTATGAGACACCGGAGGTATATTGCTACGATGCCGCCACCGACCACCTGACAACCTTCCGCCCCAACTACAACCAAGACGGCACATCGCTATATAACAACAGCGGCGACGGTTTCCTGCGCAATATCAACATAGACAAGAGTGGCAACGTGTGGATATGCGGCACAAAGGGACTGTGTTACCTGCCGGCGGCAGAGACAAACGCCGCCACCAATATCGTGCACCAATATAAGATACCACGTAACGACGGCACGGGACTCGCCGACTATCTGCTGTCGACGGTAGACGCCACATGCATGATACTCGACTCGGCAGGAAGAAAATATGTGGCCACCGAAGGTAATGGAATCTACATAATCTCCGCCGACAATAACACGGAGCTCGAGAACTACACTACCTCCAACAGCCACATAATGAGCGACAACGTGTACTCGCTGGCAATAGACGAACAGACAGGCACACTCTACTGCACAACCGACATGGGGTTATGCTCCGTGCTAACCGATGCCATATCCGTGCCGNCAGCANNCGACAAGAGCAACATACGCGTATANCCTAACCCCGTCNGCCCCGAATACAGCGGCATGATAACCATTGAGGGGCTGACAGTCGGAGCCGACATAAAAATCACCACGGCCACAGGAGCCATCGTACACACAGGACGCTCCACAGCGGCAATGTACCAATGGGACGGCTGTGACGGCGCGGGCAACCGCTGCGCGTCAGGCGTATACAACATACTGATGGCGACAGACAGCGGGGATGAAGGCTGCGTGGCAAAGGTGGCGATAATAAAATAGCGTCTAACGGCAGGCGCAGGAAGCGACTGTCAGAGCGCTGATGATAGAAGTCAGCGCGGTAAGCACCGCGTTGACTATCACACTCCACTTGCTGTTAATCATTATATCAGACAAATATCGGTTTGACATTCATTACTGCGACGGCAACCATTAGACTGCCTTGACAGCCTTGATACCGTCAGTAAAGGTACGCACCACCTTGCCGTTCTGCTTCTTGCCCTCGGCAAGGAAGTTGACGGTAAAACCCCTCACGTTATCCTGAGCGTTAAAGTCATCGGCACTGGCGGCAGGCGTAGTCTGCAAACCTATATAGAAAGTGCCAAGACCATTCAGCCTAACCTTGTTAGAGTTCTGCAACTCGTCCTTCATGACACTAATCATCTCGGTCAGCACAGCAAGCACATCCCCCCTCGTCATGGAGCAGATACGCTGCACACGGTCGGCTATAACATCAAGATCCACGGTAGAAGGATGCACGGCACGACCGTACCACATCTGATTGCCACCCTTACGATTGTTCTGATAAGTAACATACTGAATACCCATAATAAATCTCCTTTCTTTTTTTGTTAGGTTAAAAAAATACGCTACNCATTGTAGCACGACTTGGAAATGNGGCGGTTCACCCGCTNGGCCGAGTAACTGACATGCAGACAGTGCACCCTGCCGCCTTTCATCTCCAGCAACATCTGGTCATAATCCAGATTGTCACGTACAAAGTTGAAATACTTGCGGGCGGTATCTATCGACCCCACGTGAATGTCGGCGGCCTCGCCCAGCAGATGCTGCGACGTGCGCGAACCACCAATCTTCTCGTTAAGACGCAGACACCTGTAGCCACTCGTAATCCTGATAACGCCAAAACGCTCTCTCAAAGGCTCAAGGACATTAAGGCTCTGCAGCGCNTCCACTGTCTCTATGTCCGGTTCGTTGTCAATGCCATATCTGATGGCCGTTGCGCTGCGTGTGAACTCCGATAGCCGGAAATGTCTGCTCAGCTGTATGTCAGCCGCATTCTCATTGTTGTTTTTCATGGTAATGTTTCCTTAAAAATATTATCTTCCGGAACAAGAGCCACGGAAGTAATTACCGTGGCCAATACATTCTTCATAGTACCGGATCTGTTTCCTGATGCAAAGGTACAACATCCGGCGGCAAAATCCAAACATCATCTGTATAGTCATGTGTATAGAGATATGTCTACCGCCATTCCAAGACCCTCAGAAGCCCCATGCTCCACTATGCGCATGCCACCGTAACGCTCCTCCAAAGGCAACATGCGGCGACCCTTGCGCAACCGGGCCCGAGCCACAAGCTGATTGGGATTGCACGGCTCCGTGACATGCACTATGGCACACGCCCTCCTGACAAGCTCCCTGAACGTCATAGGCAGGTTGCCGCTGTCACGCATCAGCTCCGATATATATAATATGTGTACCATCTCTATCAGGTCAGTCTTGCTCGACGCCCATACCAGACCATCCTCAGGACGGCGGCGCATCAGACCCAGCATATCCTCGGCAATACACTGCCTGACAACACTCCTGTTCCGTTTCTCATACATAAGCCATATCAATTAATAATTTATTAACCTAAGTCATGCCGCAATAAAAAAACGACAAAAATCAAGATGCAAAGGTAGCGCCATGTTATGCACAATATGTTCAACGCAAACAATTTATAGTTAAACTATGTTACAGCTTAAGAAAAATTAATTAACAAACAGCGATTATACACCTAAAACAACAAAAAATTTGTCTATTCCCATCTTTTTCCGTAACTTTGCAGAACAAAAACAAAAACAAGACAATGTTCACAAAAGAAGCAAACGAAATATTCCGCAAAGCCATAGCAGACTATCACGTAACGGACAACGTAGAGACACCGGTAAACAACCCCTACGAGCAAGGCACCATACAAGCCACACTATACCACAAATGCTGGATAGACACCGTGCAATGGCACTTTGAGGACATAATACGCGACCCGAACATCAACCCCGCAGAGGCGCTGACACTGAAACGCCGCATAGACAAGTCAAACCAGGACCGCACCGACATGGTGGAAGACATAGACACACACTTTCTCGAGACATACAAGGACGTGACACCGTTGCCCGACGCCACCATCAACACCGAGNCGCCGGCATGGGNCATNGACCNCCTGNNAATACNCGCCCTGAAGATATGNCACATNAAAGAGCAGACGGAGCGCACGGACACCACACAAGAGCACATAGCACGCTGTAAGGCAAAACTCGATGTGCTGACAGAGCAGCAGCACGACCTGTCAGCAGCCATAGACCAGCTAATAGACGACATTGCGGCAGGACGCAAATACATGAAAGTCTACCGACAGATGAAAATGTATAACGACCCAAGCACCAACCCTGTGCTATACAAGAAATAAACCACAGACATAACATACGCCATGCAATCATGCCACAATCACCGCATGATCGCACCATAATTACAACGTAATGCCGCTGAAATTGCAACATAATCGCACCGCAATTTCAGCGGCATTTATAATATGTTGAAAATTGATTTACGACATTGCGGCAAAACACTCTGAAAGAGTGTAATATCCAAGCCCGAGGTTTCAACCTCGGGAATAGAATAAGTCCAATCCATCAAATAGTATTTCGCTCTGAAGGAGCGGGACAAGAACTGCGTTCACATCCATGCGTTATGCAATACGACCCTTGTCCCGCTCCTTCAGAGCGAAATACTTTTTATCCTTTATATGTATCCATTGTTCTCGGAGTTGAAACCCCGAGCTTGGATATTGCACCCCTGCAGGGTGTGCGACGCAAGAAACATATAAATACAATCGCACTGTTTGTGGCGTCATCTTACATCAAACTTATATTCCACTCTACCTCCGATAACTATCGGCTCATATATTATCTGCAAAAGCATACACTCAAAAAGTCAGATTAATATTTGCGGAACTGAATTTTTATTTATACCTTTGCAACCGCAGACCGACTCGCAGAAGCCCCGGTCCGGGGCAAGTGAGGAGGGATGTAATGAACATATTTAATTAAAAGCGTTTATCCGCGCTGATTCTTGACTGCTTGGAATTCTCGCAAAGTTTCATTCTCTGTCAAGGATGTAGCAACGGTAGGTGCCCGTGGTATGCAATGTCTTGCATTCGGCTTGGTATCCTGTAATGGATAAGGCTGAGTGTGTTGTTTGCATATACAAGCGTGGGCTTCTGCGTTGAACCTTGATAATATTTGTTACTATATTGATATTCAGTGAGTACATAAACTTTAATCCACTTTGAGAACCAATAAAGACCCATGATTTTTAATAGAGATTCTCAAGACTCACTATTTCCCCAATAATTTTGTTACTTTATGTTACCCAATAGTAACATATCCTGATTATTGCCTGCCAAAAGAAAAATATCTGGATAACTACACAAATAATACTTCATACACTTTAGGATATATATACTAACTGAATGAATGAAGTGGATTATTTATAAACCATCCACACTCCATTTTCTTCTGGATTGGTCGAAGCGTAATTCAGTAATTCATAATTGTTACCCAACCCATTTCTACCGTCCTCTTTTTGCCCTGTTAAATCCTGTCTATTTTATTTCCCCTTTTCTTTTTTGGCAGGCAGACCTATTATATTAAATCATATAGTATTTATTCTCACGAGATGTCGACTATTCCAAATGCAAAGTTAGTTGTCTTCGGCATTACGACTAAGATCAAGCCCATAGGGTTGTTAATTGCAGGATGGTGACGATGCACTATCCTTCATTTACAAATCTTGTCTTAATTGTCCCCAGACGACTATTGAAGCATTGTAATATCCACATCTCTCCCTGAGAAAAATCAAAAGGAGGGAAAAAACAAGCCGACATGACAAAAATATTTAAATTCGTACATTATGAAGTTCCAACAATCGAGCAACTGAAGGATGCCAAAGCCGTAAGGCTGAGACACCACATTGATAACGGAGGCATACTAACCCGAAAAGAAAAGGATTGGATAACTGAAGCGGTAAGAAACAACAACTATTTCAAAAGAGCTGTGCCTGTTCAGGGATGGTGTGTTCCTTTCGATGATATATTGCGTCGTTTTGTCTTTAAGCAGTATGGAGAATGGAAAGAAATTTGGGCAATGGACAAAACGGCAATTCGACACACTGTTTTTGGAAGAATAGATGAAATAGTTGAACTCAAAACAAATTAACAATATCATGGAATACGAGGACAAAGACACTATTATAGGTTGCAGCTGCACTATGCTTGATGACCCTGACAACGCTATATGTGGACGCATTGTCGCAGATTTCGGCACAGAAATAGCCGTTGAGATGTATGACGGAAAGGTTGCCCTGTATGAACGTGACGAGCTTTTGATATTCGATTGATACAGAGAGAGCTGTGGGTGAGAATTTCTTGCCTACGGCTTTATGTACGGCTTTTCCATTTTTATTATGCTCCTTTTTTATATGATAACAGTAGAGACAGTCATTCTTTTTACTTTTTTGGGTTAGCCATTTATATCAAGACTCCATTAGTAACGATACCATTCCACATGAAGCATGCTGAGCCGCATCATCCTTGGCACCCCTTCGTTTCCGGCTAAAATGCTTTAGGCTTTCGTCCCTTTCTTTTTTGGGCGGTTCTCATAACAGGCTCTCCATGATGTCAGTTAATGGGGTTGAACTTGAAATTCCTTGTTCCGGTACCCCTCTCTTGTAACTTCTATATATACCTCGATGATAATCTGCACTTATGGAGTCAAGTGTACTTTCTCATTCTTTCTGCCTCCATATTTTCAATCGTTGCGGACTTCCCCCCTCTTCCCAGCTGGTGGCACCGACAGCGATAAACGGCTTCTACGCTTTGTGATGAAGGATATCGTTTGTATCCTTTCCGACCCTGATGCGTTGTTTCCGTTTACTTTCTTCTTATGACATGAACATTCGGCGAAGTCATATCACATCGTTTTTCCTGATGCAAAGTTATGAACATGGCGTCACTGTCAGTTCCTCCGGGTCGGTCAATGACCTGTGACCAACGGCTTTCAAACAATCTTCCTTTTTCTTGGTCTGAAGACTGACAAAAAGAGTATTGTGTGAACCTTCCGCTGGTGCTCCCTATGCCCATGTCCACTTGGGTGCATCGTAAAAATCAATGTATAACTTCTAAAAATTCAAAGTCATGAAGAAAGTAGAAAACAATTTCGCAGTAACAGGTTTCATCGGTAAGGACGCCGAAATCCGTCAGTTCACCACCTCAAGCGTGGCACGTTTCTCACTCGCAGTAGGCCGCTCCGAAAAACGCGGTGAAGACCAGGAGGAAGTCCGNGTATCCGCTTTCATGAACGTGGAGGCTTGGCGCAAAAACGACAGCGCATCTTTCGAACTCCTCAAGAAGGGACAGATGATCACCGTCGAGGGTTACATGAANCCCGAAGAGTGGACNGGATCGGATGGTATCAAGCGCAACCGCATCATCTTTGTTGCCACCAAGTTCTATGAACCGGTTGAGAAACCTGAGAAGAAAGAAAAGACGAAAGGCAAATCCAAATCAAAGAAAGCCGCATAAGACGGCATTCCCAAACGACAGAAGCGGCCTCGGCCGCTTTTGTTGTGTTCATGGCAACATAGAGATTTTATGTTATACAGTCCTAACCATTTTACACACAAGTTTTCCCGGTTATAGCTTTTACCCGTCCTCAAATGCACAAGGACACCACAGCGAGAGAGNCGGCGCAGGGCTAAAGCCTTGTCCNGCCTCACACGCTTCCAGTTCGGCCATGTCTGACACCNACACCAACGTCAGGCTTGGGAGGCAGCAGGTCAAGACTTGCTACCTGTCCCAAACTCTGCCATTAAGTCCGTGTCCTTTTTGCCATACCCGCCTTCTGCATCCCACCCATATTAACCTTTATAGCCCTTTATCTTTCCAAGGCAGTCCATTTCTATCTCAATTCACCCTAGTAGTCCTCACAAGTTCAGATTCATTTCCGTTTTTAGCCTGCCAGTCTNCGACAACTGAGGACGGTACAACCGTTTTCCTCGGCAAATTTAGGTGGTATCNGGCAAATGCCAAGCCTCGCTCCGCTATCCTGCTTGTCTTATTGCCTCATGTGACACCACCTTCNTTAAGCCTTGAAAACNGGATTGCACCGCCCTGAGNAGCAGCGACANTAGGGAAANAACAATNCAATAAAACNTTNTGAANTATGTACNAAGAACAAGACANANACTTTGCAGAGTATGGCAGACAGTGTGAACTCATTACACCNTGGAAAGGCTACCNTCGAGGAACCATCGTAGGGCGAAACGGCTACCGCTTTATCATAGAATTTAGCAGCGGAGCGAGAATAGAACTCTATGATGATGAAATAGAATTTGACTAATCACCAAATACAAAAATGAATATGAATAAAACGACAAAATCCGTAGAGCGTATTCCTACATACGCATTACCCTATCTTGTGAATGGCGACAAGACCAACCTCACAGACCAGGATGTTCAGATGATTGACGATGTGTGCCGAACAAACTGCATCGAGCTTGTAACTCCAATAGGCAAAAGCGTGGAGGGAGACCCAGAGCCTTATTTCTGCTGTTCCCCGATGTTCGGGAAACCGACCGAGGTAGAGGACTGCATTGTAATTATGACACAAACGGCATAGTATCATTAACAGACAACAACGGTTAAATATATGTCTTACAATAAATCAAATGCCCTATCTGCCAATATAAAGGCAAT
>WFLX010013104.1_pt1 | contig 17028 bp, 9 predicted proteins | sample 4967041 | NCBI WGS metagenome assembly WFLX01 (sample SAMN12857096, study PRJNA449069) | gut metagenome | isolation source: stool from male and female vole | host: Microtus ochrogaster | place: USA:Florida | collected 2017 | reverse complement strand
ATTGATGCATCCGATTTTTCAAGATAAAGCCTGTTAAGCAGATGATTATTTTCCGACCTCTGCTTCATAATTTTTATTTCCATGCCGTAGGAGGCTTCATGGAGAAAAGAAATCTCAAGGCGATTCACTATGTTGGCATCGTATTCCTGCATATCAAACTGATTCAGCAGCAGGTCGATATACCGCACGGTATTGACATGGCGGTAGAAATCTATATCGCAATATTTGAATCTGTAGAAAGGACTGTTCTCTTCCGGCTCTATTCTCACATGCTTTTCCTGCATTGGAATCGGACATTCGATATCAGAAATCCATTCCGGCTTGAAATTTAGACCGGAGAGACCTGCATTGCTACGGTCGGATGTGTTGAGAACCATCCATATTGAGCGGGCGTACCCCATGATATTTCCGTCGGAATCCGCGATGGAGAATGCCCGTCGGGAAAAGTGGCGGTTCCAGTCTTCAACCCAAGTTGTGATGCTGTAGTCGGTGTTTTCATGAGGATATCGGTTCATTTCCACAGTAAGGCGGGAAAGTACCCATCCCATGTCGGGGTGTGGCATGTTTGGATTGCCGATTCCAAGAATATTTGCATGTTCGGTTGCTACATCAATTAGTTTCTGAGCAAGTAAAGGTAGCGACAACTCCTGCTGGGCGTTGCATTCTGCCGCCGACAGATAGAATCTGCGGGTTATGATGGCTTCGTTTTCAGTCGGTTTCATAATGCAAAGGTAATCAAAATTATCCGAAAAGCGATTAATCGGTGATATTTTTTGTTATATAAATGTATGAATACGCATGAAATCGATATGCTTGAGTCGGGAGGAGTGAAACCGACGTCCAACCGAATACTTGTGCTGAGGTGTCTTGGCGCCTCCAAGTCTCCAATGAGTCTAATAGAACTTGAGACTGAGTTGGAGACACTTGAGCGTTCAAGCATACTTCGTGTGCTTACGGTGCTGTCGGAGCATGGACTGGTGCATGCAATGGAAGATGGGCGAGGGGTGACAAAATATGAAGTGTGCCATAGTACTGACCATGGCACACAAGACGATCATCATGCACATTTCTATTGCGAGAAGTGCAACAAGGTGTATTGTCTGGAAGACATCACCATACCACACATTCCTATCCCTTCAGGGTTTGAACTAAAAGGAGTCAACTTCATGCTGAAAGGAATCTGTGCCTCCTGCCGTCAACAAGGCTGACTTTTCATTTATTTGGTCAGGATGCCGGAATCATTGCTGACATTGTCATACTGCGGACGGGCACTGTTCCTGTTTCTCCCGAAACGGAAGTTGTAAGACAGCTTAAGCGAGATCATGTTTGCCCTGTCGCGAACAAATATCTCGGTATCTGCGTAAACAGGGGCGGAGTTGACGGTGTGCTCGCTTTCCTTAAATCCCTTGCCAAAAGGCATGAACCATTCAATTCCGACCGACAGGTTTGAAACCGGCCTGTAGAGCACAGTTGCCGACCAGCACTGAGCACGTGGTCTTTCCAGCTGACCCTCTACAATTTTCCCGGGATATTGATAGAAAAGTTCTCCGGTCCACTTGTCAAGGTTCAGGGCAATCGTCGACATCCACTGGAACCTGTAGCCGTGCCACGAATACTCGGAGTTGCTTCCGTTCAAGTCCGAGGCAATGATCCTGTTCCAGAGAGTCAGTTTTTTGTTGCCGAGCGGTTTGATAGTGAAATCAGCCTGAGACGACCACACACGGTATTTGTCAAGATTGACCAGAGTCTGCAACATATAGTCCTCTGTCTGCGTGTACATATCGCAGATTCGTCCCTTTGATGATTCAAAAGATCCCCTGAGAGAGAAGTCGACAAACTTGCTGCTGAAAATGAAACGAATGGCGGCTGTATGATCACGATAGGGTTTTAAGGTTGCGTTTCCGTGGAATACAAGACGGGTGTCGAGCCACTGGTTGGTCTCACTAAGTTGTGCTATCGAAGGAGTACGTCCGGACATCGAATAGTCGATTGCCATTTGGAACCCGGATTTTGGTCTCCAGCTCAGACTGAGCCTCGGAGTAGGGATAACAAGATTTTGGGTTCTCTCCATTCGGGAAGAAGCGGAATAGAACCAATTCACGCCCATTATCACGTTCCATCGGAACTTCCTTTTCGAACCGATCCACATGGCAGTCGCTCCGGTGATATTATTCTCAAGAAAGAAAGGGGTTTCGGTGTCGGCATACCTGCTGTGATGGAAAGTCTCGTATGCACTGAGGTATAAATAGCCTAACTTCAACTTAGGGCACTCGTATTGGATTTCAGACAGAATCGCGTTCAAGCCGGTTCTATATTTCGAGTGTGAGTCCTCAAGAACAGCGGAGTTACCACCATATTCACGATAACGGGACTCATAGGATGTGGAATAATGCTGAAACTTGATATTTCCAAGTAAAGTCGCACCATTACCGAGATTTTTCTCGATATAGTTTCCCGCCGTATATTTATTGAAACCTTTACGCAAGTAATTAGAGGCAGGAAATTCCGTTCCGAGTGTCTTCACCAACTGGCTCATGTTGCTTCCGTTCCTGTCAAAACCGGCTGAAGCCTGGACATTGTAGAGNAAGTNGTTTGGTTTGNTTATCTGATATGAGATATTGACGNTGTTGTCGTCAATGTCTTCTTTGGAGTCCAGCCCCTCCTTTGTTTTGCGATACTGAACATTGTCGATATCGTATTCAAGAAACTCAGACTGGCGTATATTTCTGTAATGCTTATTCTCATTGTTGTAAATAAGAGCCAGACGCGAATTTCTGTAGTTGTAGCGAAGAGATACAGAGTTTTCCCCGACCAGAGGCCGGGCGGCCTGCGTTAAATCAAGAGCTACATTACCACCGTGGAGCTTTGATTTCAGACGGATGTCGATTACCGACGCCACACCCTGTGCTATGAATCTTGGAGGTGGAGTCTGGTAGACATCTACCTTGGCAATGTCTTCTTTTGAGAGTGCCTGCACTTCCTGCCGGGTTGCATCGACACCGTCGATGAGCAACTTGACATTACGGTTTCCTTCGTAGAATAGGGCTCCATTGGAAAGGACAGTCATGTTCGGAATTACATTGAGCGCTTGGAATACATTGGAATACCTTTTGAAATCTGCCTGTGATATTCGAAAGGAGGAATGAGTGTCGAATTCCTCCACATCGTCGGGGGTTACTGTCACCTCGCTAAGGCTGACAGCTGAGACGAGTGTCACGGTGTCTCCTGGCATGGTGGCAAGCGTGAGCAGGCGCTCGCTGTAGCCGTCATGGGATGCGAGGATTTGGGCGACATCGGATTTGTCGATATTGACCATTCCGTTGATGTTTGAAAACCATGTGGCAACAGAGTCCATCTCCTGCGTCAGACCTATGCATCTTACATCAGGAATCGGGTTGCCGGAACTGTTCTGAAAAGTAATCATACGCGCATTACAGCAAAAGAATGCGGATGCAATAATTGAAAGAAAAAGCAGAAATCTTTTCATAATTATATGATATGATGAATTTTATGATTTTATTATCTTTGAAAAAGATATGTTGATGGTTTACTCGTGTTGTTTCTTACAAACGAGCAATTCTTAAAATCTTTATGAGACGGGGTCTTAGTCCAAAGATGCCTGATCTACTCGGGCATCAGTTGCGGAGGATTCCGGAAGATGAGGAGTTGCTGGTGTTTAGTTCTTCAACATCTCTTTGTTTTTTACCGTAGTTGAAAGTATAGGTCGCCACGATATTTAAATCGGCATGCCGGCTTCGGTCGAATGACTTGAATGAACGGTCGTAGAAACTTGAAGTGAATTTCTGGGAATGTCCCATCCAGCTCCAGCGGGCGAAATTAGAGGCAGTGAATCGGATGTTCCAATTTTTATTGGCCCAACCAGCCAGGAAATAATAATATGACTTGTCTTCATATAAATCGCCAACCATGAAACCATCGCTATATGAAGTTGGATTTGAATAGTATCCGGAGAAATAGAAATCCTTAAGATAGTAAGTTGCCCGAAGATCATAATTAAGATCAAAATGAGTGTAATTGTAAGGCTTTCCATTTCGTGCAATGCGTTCCGTCAATGATGCGCGCAACATCAGTTTTCTACCGAACAGATAGAGACTTCCCGAAGTGCCAAATCTGATCAGATGATATTCCCCCATGGGTTGGCGGATATATCTAATCATTTTATCACCAACAGGTTCGTAATCGTAAACGAAACGGTTTAATACCTTCCATAAACTGCCGGAAAAAGATACATATCCGTTCTTTGAGGGAACCCAATTGTAGCCCAAGTCAGCCGAAATGTGAGAACACGGTTTTAGGTCGGGGTTTCCTGTATAGCTCATAAGATGGTTTGATTGAATGACGGCCTGGCTTTTGAAAGAAACATTAGGGGCCCAGGAAGAGTAGCCGAAGCTAAGGTTAAACCTGTGTGATTTATTTATCATGTAAGCCAAGGAGAGATCGGCAGATGGCAATGTAGAATGTGACTCGAACTCGTTGAAAATATTCTTATTCCAGATCCATCCGAAATCTGCATCTCCATAGAATCCACCGGCCTTTACAGAATAAGCCACTCCGGCGGTGTATCGTTGGTCTCTGCTCCGGTCGTATTGGACAAAAGATCCTGAATAACGTGTGCGATAGAGATCATACTTGCCCGACATATAGGCACGTACGCTTCCTGCTTTTCCCAAATTTCTGTTGAGATTCAGATATCCCGATAATGTGCTTGTGTGATCTACAGCTCCATTTACTATAGGAGCGAAAGATTTCTCATCATAAATTGAATTTTGATCCGTATAGGAGTAATTGAATGTAGGGGTGAATGAGATGGAGAAGTCACGGGGCAATGAAAAGAAATATGAGCCGTTAAATCTAAAATACTTAGTTTTTGAGGAAGATTCAGTGGAATAAGATGAAGTTGGAAACACCTCCGGAGAGTATACCACTTCTCCTTCTTGATAATTGGAAGGACAATCGGAAATGCCTCCTGACAGGGTTGATCTGGCGATAATATTGGCGGAACTGTAGGTAGCCTTTAAACTCAATCTGCCGATTCCTTCGCGTCTTCTTGAATTTGAAATTCCGGAATAGCGTTCTATCGTATTTGTCTTTCCTTCAGCCGAAGGGAAGCGGAACACCTCGTTTGTCGCTGATCCATAATGATATAAGTCATAGTGTTGAGCGAATCCTGCCAAATCATAGGTCATGCTTTTATACTGGTATCTTGTATTGACATTTATATACTGATCATTGGAAATCAAACATGAATAACCGTTAAGCTTGACATATCCGCCATAGACATATTTTTCCATAATGAAGTTAACAACATACTTCTCACCCAAGAATCGCGGGTCGGAAGGCGATTCGAGGAATTCCACCCTCTTGACGTCCTGAAGATTCATACCTGTAAGATCATCATCGGAGGCTGGCATATAATCGATAAACAGAGCCACCTGCTTTCCGGAAATAGTCTGAGGTTTGCCATCAATCACCATTAGCTGTGGTATTCCCATCTGCTCAAGGAGATCTATGCCGCTCGTCGAAGTATTCTTCTGTCGCTGAAGCGGTACAAACACGGTCTTGTCAGATTCCATCTGAACAATATCAGAAACAATATCAATATTCTGAAGTTGAATAGGCTTTGTTTTGAATCGTATTGTTCCTATTGAGGAGCACGAGAAATTCATGATTTTAGTTTCATAACCGGTACTGCTGATTTTTGCCAATACTGGCATACGGTCGCATGGAATAAGGAAATTACCGTCCTTATCCGTGATTCCAAAGGTGATTGCCACAGAATCCTTTGGATTTAGCAGCAACACTGTTGCGAAGCCCACTGGTTCGTTATATTCATTCACGAGTTTACCGCTATAGCGATATTTGCCCCTTTGCAATGCCTCCACGAGAATACGTCCTTTTTTCTCGCTGACAGAAATAGGGTTGCGGGCCACGATTGCCTTGACAGCAGCCTTCAGATCATCTGTAGAGATTGTTGCTGATGTGGAGTAGTCATCCATTTCGTTATATATGAATGTAATCTTTGCGGATGGATTATCTTTGACAAGCTTTGCCAAAGCCTGCGCTATGGGTGTGTTATTGAACTTGTATTCGTAGCGCGCAGCAAAAGCGGCAACATAAATAACCGCCAATACTGACAGAATCACAAATCGTTTCATATCAGTAGTCGGTGATTTCATCTTCTTTAAGATAAAGGTTGATGCGTTCGAAAGAATTGAGATGATCCAGAAGTTCCTGAAGCGTTGTCGTTGAATCCCATTTATAGAAAAGTCTGATTTCCTTTGATTGAGGTAGCCTGAGATCTACCTTGACATCGTAGTATGGGGCAATTTCAGCCAAAACCCTGTCGAGTTTCTCGTCTTCAAACATTATTATGGTATCGTTGAGTGGAATTGCCGCTTGTTTCTTCTCTTCAATAGGTCTTTCTCCTGACAAATTACCGGCTTCCTGCTCAGCACTGCCATGCATCTCGCGGTTGCTGATTGAAACTCCTACCATTATAATTGAACATGAGGCAATCAACATTGCAATCACAACGGCAATCTTCCTATGGCGTAGCCATGAGAATATTGATCTACTCTTGCGCGATGCCTTGAATTTTTCCCATTGGGAGTCGACCACACTGTCGTCTGTTGCAGGAGTGTGGATGAACGCATCCGAGCGTGATGCGCACAACAGCCGATAGAGCTGTTTAGTCACCGGGTCGGCAAGCAGTGAGTGAAGTTCGGATTCCGAGAATCTTTCAGGATGCTCAACTGCTTCAAGGAGTTTATCAATATTGTCCATTCAGTCGGTTTTTTAATATGTTCAAGGCATTGTTCAGGTGTTTGTAGACGACTCTTTCGCCCGATCCAAGCGTCTTAGCTATTTCGGAGGCGCTAAGTCCATCGTGAAACTTCATTGAAAACACTTCACGACATTTTGTGGGCATCTCTTTCTTGGACTGTTCAATGAGTGCAAGTGTGTCTTCATCAGGCCAATCTTCAGAATCGTCTGTCTCGTTGTTTTCAATGAGATATAATTGTCGGAAACGATCCCTGACGTCAATGGCTTTCAATCGGTTGAGGCAGCTATTTCTGACACTTCTCATCAGATATGCCGAATCGGGAGTTTTTCCCGCCTTGCCATCAAGAATAGTTGCGAACACATCATGCACAACATCGTAGGCTGCCTCATTGTCGTGAAGCATAGCAGATGCAAGTGTGTGCATTCGTCTGTAATTGGTCTTAAAGAGAGCCTCTATCTCATCTAATGTCACCATACATTATAATAGACAATCAAGAGTGTTCAAACTGCACCTCCACCCATATTTTTTTTAAGATTATGTTTCAAATTTTCATGAACGAGACCCGGAACGGCAATAAACCCTCTGATCATAAAAAATGGTCAGAGGGTTTATTTGGTTAAGATTCAGTTTTAATGTATGCATTATGTCATAAGCATAGTTTGACAATCAGATGTCCCAGTATTGACACGAATATAGCTATCGTCAGCGTAACCAGCAGTTGCCATCCCCATTTCAATTTCTTAAAAAACAGTCGGGTGGCCAATGTGCCAATGGCGATACTCATTGTAATGATGAAATCAGATATTCCCTCTGTCATAATATAGAGTTGCTATTGTGTACGTGAAATTATTTTATCGGTGGTTATCAATGTAGTGAGCTGCAATGACAACCCCAATACACAACATCACAAGCAATATGCCTGAAATTATCAGAGCTTGCTTCTTCTTTGGTGTTTTGTTGTCGCTTCTTATATATGAGCCGAGAAAGCACCCATAAATCACACCCAAAAATGGGAGTAACATTGTAAAATGTTGAAATTTCATTGTTTTTGTGCTATTATATTTCGCAAATATAATAAAAAAAGTTGGAATAGTCTGATAACCGGGATAAATATCGGCTTTATGCATGAAAAAAGAAAGGTGCTTGGACCAAAGAACAAGCACCTTAATCCATATTTTGGAAGAGGGTCATTTCAAAATCATTTTTCTTCCACCGACGATATAGATACCTTTGCTGAGGTTATCAGAAGATTCCGACAGGGATTCTGCCATCTTAACACCTGACAGGTTATATACGTTTTTGTCAGCTTGAGACTGATTGAAGTCATCAAAGATTGAGTTGACAGCATCGGTACCTTCTGAAGTAAGTGTCCAGGCACCTACCAACGGAGCATTCACAGCACCTCCTGTACTGAACACTTCCACTCCGTCGGCATCAGCATCCATAGGATAAACTCGAATTGATGTTGCCCATTTATCGTTGACAAAGATATCTACGATTGATCCATCGAGAAATATGTCGAGTGTCATTTCATCTCCTTCGGCAGGTTTCTCCGGCAAAACGGCACGGTAGATGCCATTGTAAACACCATTATCATTTGAAAGACGATTCAGATTGGAGAAGTCTGCAATAAGCTCATTTGTGGCAGGATTGTAATAGATTTTTCCTTCACCGGAGATGCTCTTAAACACGTTGAAGCCAAGTGATGCATTCCCTACATTGAATTTGGCATATAGTTCCACCTGGCGTCCGGAAACATTGCCAAGTGTTTGTTCGGAGTCGATTGAGACATCAGATAGTATGGCAGATGCTCCACCTGAACGCAGGTTGCGCAATCCTTCAAAAGGTTTCTGAAGGAGATTGCCCTGACTGTCAAGATAAATCTCTCTTGGGAATGAGTATAGGTGTGCCCATCCCCATTTGCAGTTTTCAGAGGTAGCCACTTTGTCCGGCACAATACCAAGAGTTATTGTCTTGCCATCTTTCTGGTATATTGTGGGGGAGAGGAGTCCATAGCCATCCTTGCTTATGAGTTCAAAATCACGTGGCTTGTCAGAGTTTGAATCTGGGGAGAAAGTGCCGTCAGCATTGATATCTCCGGTCCAATACANNNTGTGAACTCNGGTTNCAGTCTCANGGGNANNCACAGTGACGAGCCANTTGCCATTTTCCATGTGGGTCACAGTCGGCATTTCCCAAAAACGACCGTCAGCCTCCCTTGATGTGCCTTGGAAGAAAATCTTTCCGTCGTTGCTCCATCTGCCGCTCGCAGGGTCATATTTATGCAGGGTAGCCGCGCCTATATTATCTCTTGAGGTTCCGACTATGATGTAGGCATCATTCCCGTTACGGAAGAAATATGGATCGCGGAAATCATCGGAAAGCCCCATTGGTTTTCCATTAATGATAGGGTTGTTTTCAGCTTTTTCCCAGTTGATGAGATTCTCATCTGTTGGTATCGCCCGGGCTATCATGGCTTTCTGATAGTCTACGGCAGTGTAGATTGCATTGGGAATCCCCCCTGTGATCTCATCATCGGAGAACACGCATCCGCTCCAACAACCTTTGATGTCATAGCTTTCGGCCGGCGCTATTGCAATTGGCTCTTCTTTCCAGTCGTAGAGATTTGAACTGGAAATGTGGCCCCAATGCAGTCTGGTCATGTAGGGACCGTTTGCATTTTTTTGAAAAAACACGTGGTAGCGTCCATTCGAATAAACCATTCCGTGGGTCTCGTTGGTCCAGCCGGCGGCAGGCATACCGTGGAATTGCGGGCGCAGAAGGTCTCCCTCAAAACGCGATGCCGGGATAGAGAGATCGGCAGGATTCTCAGCCTTTGCGCTGGCAATTTCTTCCTCGGTCATGGCATTGTCGAACACTTCGATTTCATCGATAAGGCCGTTGAAAGTCTCGATAGAGAAATCACCTGAAATTGCTCCGGGTGCTTTGCCAATCGACATATTGCCTCCGTCTACATTCATACTGCCGGCAACTTTTCCTGAGGCAACGGGTTGCCCATTACGATAAAGGGTCAACTTTTTTGCAGGGCCGTCAAATACGGCTACAAGATTACTCCATTCATAACGTGGCAAAAGGTCGTCTGCCTCTATCTCTATAGGCCAGCCGTCGCTATAAGTCCTGAAAGAATACTTGCCGGTGTAGCCAAGTTTGAATTCCCATCCGGAGACCTTCGATTCATCAAGATTTCCGGCGATACGGATTTTTTCGTCGGTCGGAGTGTCCATTTTAACGATAGGATATGTCTCAGGGGCAATCCACAGCGAGATAGTCAGCAATTCATGGTCGCCAATACCTTTAATATTGCCCTGGGCATAGGTGGAATAGCCGTCGAAGCGGAGAGCCTTTCCTACAGCACCGTCAATGTNTNCANTGATGTGATGACCGTAAACNTGAAGATATCCGTNTGTGACGGNTTCAGTAAGNNCANNNTANTNGNTGGTTTCCATTGGAAAATGGAGAACGCGCTCAGCCGGGAGGTTTAATGCCGAGAAAAGAGCTATAGATGTAAGGAGAATTTTTGAATTCATCGGTTGGAGTGTTAGTTGTCAGATTTCAGTTACATTGTTGGATTAGGAGTTTTGAGAATTATTCCACATGGGGTGGCAGGTTACCTGCTCCCCATGTGGACATTATATAAAACGAAAGGAATAATATATTTATTTCAGATAGTTGAGTATATTCTCAGTGAGTTTCTCGATATTTCCTTGATAAGGATTGACTCCGGAGTTCTGATTCCATTCGTATGCAGCAAGCCCCATAGCCACGCAACGACCATGTTCAGAATTAGCGTAGAAGTCTACGAGACCTGCAACGCAGTGGTCGCGGACATGACCCCAAGTGGCGAGAACAAGAGAACCTGTGGTAGCCTCGAAGTTTGCAATCACATCAGGATACTGGCCACGTCCATAGATGTTGCAATCCCATAGGCAATTGTGGTCTTCACGCTGTCCCGGTCCGATAAGCGGAAGGTTTGAATAGCCATAGTTATTGGGGTCTTCGAGTGTGATGCCCTGGAATATTGCGTGTTCGGCACGGTCATAATAACCTTGGTCGCCGCCATTCATGAAATCAACACCGAGATGAGGATTGATCACCCAGATATCGTCGCCGCTGCCACCTTCGCCACTTGCGAATACGGTCGGGGCCATGTTGTCGGGTACGAATCCGAGCGGCACTGTCAGCTGAGTAGCCATATTTGCAAGGAAGAGATTGCCTCCTTTTGCAGAATAAGCCTTGAGAGCGGCGATGGAAGTTTCTGATGAGAATTCAGCCGGAAGATTTTCCCATCCTAAACCGAGTCCTACGCGGTCGATTTCCACCCAAACAACGGGATATATATCCGCATCAAGTTCTGCGAGTTGCTCTATTGTCACAAACTCTGCATTGTCTTGCCGGGAGAACCAGCGAGCTGCCGCTCTTTCGTCGTCATCAGCAAGGTCATTCCAGTTCTCCACAGTAAGCAGATAGGCCATCTTTGGGGTTATGTAAGGCACCAAGGCACTGACATCTGCAGGTTGGGAAGGATAGTAAGTGTCGTAGATAGCCTCTACAGTGTAGGTGAGGTTCTGGTCCATTGGTTGCGACTTGAAAGAGTAGGAGGTTGTCCCGGCCGGAAGATTGACCGCACCGGCTACATCACCGTCGCGGTAAGCGCGGATGCCGGTTATTCCTTCGGCATTCGGGAGAGCCCAGCTTAAAGTTACGGTGCGTCCCTCGATTTCAGCCTTAAGGTTGCTTACGCCTGCCAGGGTCTCTTCAGGAAGCGTTGCGGTAGTTGTCACACCTTCAGACACATACTTATCGCCGTAGCAAATCTTCACGGTGTAGTATCCTTCTACGCCTAACGGTTGTCCCACTACGGTGTAGGAAGTAGCCGTTGCCCCTAATTTGATAGGATTGTTGGTTTTTCCGTTGAGAATAAGTTCAACGTCGGAAATATCCTTGCTTGAAGGGAGTTGCCAAGAAAGATTTATGTCATGGCGAGCAATCTCAGCTTTCAGATTTGTAGCAGTCGGGAGATTTGGGATGGGTTCATAACCGGTTGGCTCAAAATCTCCACAAGAAGTGAGCGTCATTCCCATAAGGGCCACGAGCGCACAAAAGCCATTTTTATATGCTGTTTTCATTGTTTCGGTTGTTTAGACATGTCTAAGATTATTTGNANAGATCGCCGGCATTATCCTTTTGATTGANAGGAATCGGGAAGTAGAGCNCATCGGCAGAAAGGTTGGCAGATGAGTAGTACGGNTGGAAATCCTTCTCAAACTGATAGTATTGGTTTACCACTTCAACTGCATTTCCCCAACNGAGGAGGTCGAACCAGCGATGTCCTTCCATTGCAAGTTCCACACGGCGTTCATGACGCACAGCCTTGCGAGCATAATCTTGATTCCAGGAAGTTGCAGAATACTGTCCTACTGAATAATTTGCGATAAGAGGATTGATGTCGACAGGAGAGTAATGGGAATCAACAGAGCGGGCAGCCTTCGCGCGAATCTGGTTGATAAGGTCGCGGGCCTGTNNGAGATCCTTATTCTGCTCTATAAGAGCCTCGGCTTTCATGAGCATGACATCGGCGTAGCGGATTATGATATAGTTGAGCGAAGAAGCTCCCCAAGGCACGATACCGGTCTTGACTTCCGGGTTTTCAGGAGCGGGANAAGGTTTCTTGCCGGAATACTGACCATAAAGTTCAAGGTTACGACACCAGTTCTCATTGTAAGTATGTCCTCTCCAGGGCATCCCGATGCGTCCGAGAGTGAAGTCAAGTCGGGGGTCAACGTTGCCTGCATAATCGGCAGAAGTCACATTCTCTTGGTTTTGGTCGCCGTTAAGATATGGCAGACCGGTGGCATCTGTTCGGAAAGCATTGACAAGATCCTGCGATGCAAGATAGAAGTCATCGCCATTACCATATAGGTTGCCTTCAGACCATGTACAGTTAAGGCAGTTGCAGAAGTTGAACTGGTCAGGGGAGTTGGCAGATGAAAACTGTACGGCCATCACCGACTCATACTGATTGTTCATCTCAGGCTTTGACATGTCGAGGAAGTTGGGGTAAAGCTGATATTGACCGGAGGAAATTACATATCCTGCGTAGGTCTCTGCTTCTGCCCAATCTGAATCGAAAAGTGCTACCTTTGCAAGAATTGCCGCTGCCACATATCGGTTGAAACGGCCAACCTGGCTCTGATTTTCAGGGAGAGCCTTGTAACTGTCGCGTAGGTCTTGCTTGATAAAACCTATGATCTGCTGACGTGAATATTCATCGGCTCTGCATTCAGATGGATTTGCTACAGTTTCATCGAAATAAGGAAATTTCTCGAAAAGACGGTACATATCGAAATAGTAGTATGCACGAAGAGTCTTCATTTCAGCCACGTATGATGCCTTTACCGACTCATCAAGATTACTTGCTGCGAGAAGAGCCTTGATGGCAGTGTTGCAGCGCGAAATCGAGAAGTAGTTGTTGCGCCATTTGAAGTTGATGATATCGTTGTTGCTCTCCACGTTTCCGATCTCAAGCTGATGCATGTAGCCCTCCATAGTCACTCCGTCGCCACCCTTGAGGGCATCGTCTGAGCGGAGGTCGATCACCCAGTTGTTGAGGGGACCGGCAAACGACTCGTTGTTGCCGAAATAGTGGCACAATAGAGTACCGTAGGCTGCTGTCATCATATCCACAGCCTCATCCTCACAGAGCTGTTCGGAAGTGAAGACACCCTGTGGTTTGGTGTCGAGCAAATCGTTGCAAGCCACGGTAGCCATGCCCAATGAAATAGCAGCGGCGGCGAAGGCTGATTTTTTTAAGAATGATATTATAGTTTTCATTGTTGATAATTCTTTAATAATTAGAACTGGAGGTTAACACCGAATGAGAAAGTGCGAGGACGTGGATAAGCACCACCGTCATAGAGAGAACCGTACTCACCGGGAAGAATCTCCGGATCAAGACCCTTGTATTTTGTGATTGTGAAGAGATTCTCGACCTGTCCGAAGACATCTATACGCTGAGCTCCGATAGCATTAGAAATCCTCTCGGGGAATGAATAAGATAGCTTGAGATATTTCATCTTCATGTATGATCCATTCTCGACGTAGTAGGATGAGAAACGGGCCTCGTTGTTGTCGTCGGTGAGGGAGAGTGCAGGGATATCGCTTCCGGTGTTCTGGGGAGTCCAGGCGTTGAGGATATCCTTTGCGCGGTTGGTGGTGAGGTTACCGTAGCTCATGGAGTAGAGCTGACGTTTCATGTGGTTGATGATGTCCTGGCCGAAGTCACCGGCGAAGAACATGTCGAGTGTCAGAGCCTTATAGTGGAATGCCAGGTTGAGGCCGAGAGAGATTTCCGGGTTCGGGTTTCCGATTATGCACCGGTCGTTGTCGTCGATGACACCGTTGCCATCGAGGTCACGATATATCAGGCGTCCCGTGGCAGCTCCGTTCTGGATAGCGTGGTTTGCCACCTCTGCATTGTTCTGGAATATACCATCGCAAACATAACCGTAGTAAACACCCATTGCTTCTCCCGGAATAAGGCGGACATCGCCTCCGATAAACTTCTGCAGGTTGTTGAGCTTGAGAAGTTTGTTCTTATATTGAGAGACATTGACAGAACCGTTCCAAGAGAAATCGCCGTAGCTTGGGCTGTTATAGCCGACCGACACTTCCCATCCGTTGTTGCGCATTGAGCCGGTATTCAACCATATTGCAGCATTTTCACCTGCCACGTCGAGTGCCGGCGGAATAGTCAGCATGTCGGTAGTTTTCTTGACATAGTAGTCGGCAGTGACATTGATAGCGCCATTGAGGAATTGCAGGTCGATACCGATGTTGTTCTGAGTAGTGGTTTCCCATTTCAGATCGGGGTTGCCTGATGCTGCCAATGTGATGCCGGGAGTGGTCTGTGAGTTTGTACCTGAGATATCGTATGCACCGTTGCCGGTGTTGTAGATATAAGTTGAGTAAGTAGGATATAGAGGAGGAATATTTGCATTACCGTTCTGACCCCATGAGTATCGGATCTTCATGTCGGTAAGCACATCGTTCTGAGGGAAGAATGCTTCCTGGGTGGGACGCCATGCAATTGATGCAGCCGGGAAGATACCTGAACGGTGACCTTTTGCAAAGCGTGAGTTTTCATCGCGGCGGATTGTGAAAGAAGCGAGATAGCGGTCGTCGAAGTTATAGTCTACTTTTCCGAAGAGTGAGAATACACTCCATTGAGTCTTGCCACCGCCATTGTTGCGTGTTCCTGATCCGGATCCTATCTGCATGAAATCGGTATCTTCAAACATATAGTCTTCGCGGGAAGCTGAGAGATCCTTGAATGTGTAGCCGATAGCCTCGGTACCGATGAGAGCAGTGAGATGGTGTTTCTCGTTGAAGGTCTTCATGTAGTTTGCGGTGTTGGTCCATGTCCAAGTGTCACCTTGTCCGTATACGGAGCTCATACTGTTGACATCGCCGGGGTTTGTGCGGCGTCCGAGAGTCTGATTGAAATATTGGCTGTGCTCTATACCGATGTTTGTCTTGATGATAAGACCTTCAATGGGTTTGATTTCCAGAAAGGCGTTGCCGAGTATTCTCCAGCTTGAAAGATCATTATCTTCAGCATTTCTGATAATCTGCATGGGGTTGGCGAGGTCGGAAGCAATGAGTTCCATTGGACGTGCCCAGTCACCGTTGATGCCCTTTACAGGAATAGCAGGATGCTGGCTCATTGCAGTGAAGGGAATGCCACGGTCTCCTCCTACATCGACACCACGGTTTTTCCAGTTTGCAACCACGAGGTTTTCACCGATTGTGACGTATCGGCCGAAATCATAGCGGGAGTTGACACGTGCTGAATAGCGGCGATAGAATGAAGATACGATGTTGCCTGTCTGATTTATATAGTTGGCAGAGAATAGCACGGATCCTTTCTCAGTGTTGTTGGAGACGGAGGCTGTCAGATTGTTGGTCCATGCTGTCTGATACACTTGGTCTTGCCAGTCGGTATTTGTGGTTGGGAAATTGGAATTACCGTTTACATACTGATTGAGTGTAGGCACACCATTGTTGAAAGTGTAGAGCTGAGGAAGAGAAGGCGTAAGTCCTGCAGCTGCAGAAGCTTTGGCATAGGCTGTTCCCCATTCCATGGCATTCATCATCTCATAACGCTTTGCTATGGTCTGGGCTGAAAGAGCATAGTTGACATTTATTGAGAGTCTGTCTCCTTTGCCATGTTTTGTAGTGATTATCACAACACCGTTGGCGGCACGAGAACCGTAGATAGAGGCGGATGCGGCATCCTTGAGCACCTGCATTGTCTCGATGTCGCTCGGATTGATGCAGTTGAGGTTGTCGGTCGGAACACCGTCTATGATATAAAGAGGATCATTGCTCGAGTTTGCAGTAGACATACCACGTACGCGTATAGATCCTGTCCCGCCCGGTGCCGCATCGGGCACTACGTTCACACCGGGAAGTTTCCCAGACATAGAACTCATGATATTTCCGGAGTTCTCGGAAAGAGGTTCTTTCATGTTCATCACAGATACTGCACCTGTGAGGTCTGCCTTGCGTACAGTCTGGTAGCCGACCACAACCACTTCATCGAGAAGATCGGAATCTTCATCCATATAGATGGTCATTTTTGGAGTGGCGATAACTTCCACCGGCTGATAGCCTACATAGGATACTTTAAGGGTTGCGCCTTCAGGCACGGAGATGGTGAAATTACCATCAATGTCGGTTGCGACCCCCTTTTTGTTGATTTCACACAGAACGGTAGCCCCGATCAAGGGTTCATCGTCTAAGCGAGAAAGAACCGTTCCGTTCACAGTGATTTCCTGTGAAAACGCCATGACTGCAGAGAGCAGTAGCATAAGAGCGCTGAGGATTCCTTTTTTCATGTTATGTTGTTTTAGTAAAAATTTCTGCCGCAAATTTAGGACAAATGGTGATAATCAACCTATAAAAAAAATTGCATCGGATATAAAAAATTCGACTATGCACGATTTTTTATATCCTTTGCAACATTTTTTTCGTTTCCCGTTTTCCGTATGGGCTTCGCGACAGCAATCTAAAGCTTCATAAAGAGCGGGTTTCGGAGGGGGTCTCGCCGAAGGCTTCACGGTAGCACTTTGTGAAGTACGCGGGAGTTGAGAAGCCGATTTCGTAGGCTATCACGCTGATGGTCTTGACTGTGATCTTCAGTA
>WFLX010026839.1_pt1 | contig 17033 bp, 18 predicted proteins | sample 4967041 | NCBI WGS metagenome assembly WFLX01 (sample SAMN12857096, study PRJNA449069) | gut metagenome | isolation source: stool from male and female vole | host: Microtus ochrogaster | place: USA:Florida | collected 2017 | reverse complement strand
GAATATCGGTTGGTTCCGGCTTAGCCGACTCGGGGTGTAGCTCAGTCCGGTTAGAGTGTGCGTCTGGGGGGCGTGAGGTCGCAAGTTCGAATCTTGTCACCCCGACAAAAAGCCAGTTGCCTTCAGGCAGCTGGCTTTTTTATTTTTGAAAATTCAGAAAGATTCATTAATTTTGCGATAGGAAAATACGAACATAAACCTAAATAGCATGGAAAAGACATGGCGTTGGTTTGGCCCCAACGATAAAATCACTCTCGATATGCTCCGACAGATAGGAGTGGAGGGTATCGTCACCGCTCTCCATCATATCCCTAATGGCGAAGTATGGAGCGAAGAGGAAGTAAACAAAATGAAAGACTATATCGANTCNCACGGNCTNCGNTGGAGNGTNGTAGAGAGTCTTCCNGTCAGNGAATCAATCAAATATGGNGGNCCNGACCGCGANCANCTNATCGAAAACTACAAGATTAGTCTNGCAAACCTNGGCAAGGCNGGNGTGAAGACNATTTGCTACAACTTCATGCCGGTGCTCGACTGGGCACGAACCGACCTCGAATATCCCAATCCTGACGGCACTTCAAACCTCTATTTCAACCGCGCTGAGTTTGCATATTTCGATATCAACATCTTGAAGCGCGAAGGAGCAGAGAAAGACTATGATGAGGAGACACTACGCCGTATGCGTGAAGAGGTGGCGCCACGTATGGACGCTGAGGCTGAGAAGCGACTGGTGGATAATATCATCGTGAAGACCCAAGGATTCGTAAATGGTAATATCTCGGAGAAAGACCTCAAGCCGGTAGAGAAATTCCGTTCTCTTCTTGATCTTTACAAAGGAATTGACGCCGACCAACTCCGCGCCAACATGGCATATTTCCTGAATGCCATCATGCCTGTCTGCGATGAGTATGACATCAACATGTGTGTGCATCCGGATGATCCTCCGATGCAGATACTCGGCCTTCCCCGCATCGTCACTTGCGATGCAGACATCCAGGCATTTCTGGACGCAGTGCCAAATCCTCATAATGGCCTGACATTCTGTGCCGGTAGCCTTAGTGCCGGAGCCCACAACGATGTTCCGGCTCTCGCTAAAAAATATGCCGACCGCACTCATTTCGTGCATGCCCGCATCTGCCAGCCGCAACCAAACGGCGACTTCAAGGAGTCGTCACATCTTGATCCGCGCCTGATTGACGTAGTGAGAACTTTCGAGACTCTCCGCCCCGAAGTCCCAATGCGTGTAGACCACGCTCCCCTTATGCTGGGCGACGAGAAAATGGGCTACAACGCCGGCTATTCATTCCATGGCCGTATGCTTGCCCTCGGCATGGTAGGGGGAATCATGGCAACTGTCAATTCTGAAAAATAAGAATATACAATGAAAAAATTCACAAAAGAAGAAGCTCAGGCTTGGGTCGACAGCCGCGCTTGGGCGAAGGGCCTCGACCTTAAGGCCGATGCCACTATAGATGCAGTAGAGTTTGCTGAGCAATATGCAGCAAATCCTGAACTTTGGGATGCTCTTTTCGCATGGATCAAAGATACTGATCTCAACACTGTGGCAGCTGGAAAGCACGACATCGTGCCAGGTCGTCTCTGGGTCAACATCCTTGAATACACCCCAAAGAGTGCTGAAGACACCAAGATTGAGAGCCACGAAAATTTCATCGACCTCCAATACACTTTCGTCGGCGACGAATTGATGGGTCTCGCTGGGCACGTAATCCCCACCGGACCGTATGACCCTGTCAAAGACAAGACCAACTACACCACCGACGANGAAATCTCATANGTCCCCGCTCCCAACGACACCTTCTTCCTCTACTTCCCAAAAGANATGCACCAGCCATCNGTNCGTGCCCATGAAAATGCCGGTCCAAGCCGCAAGGTAGTTGGTAAAATAGAATACGCCAAATAATCTTTGAATCCCGAATAATTGATTAAGCCCTCGTCTCAGGTCTGAGGTGAGGGCTTTCAATATAAAATTACATCTGAAGCAGCGACGAGCCGTTGTCGGAATTATTGAGGGAGCGGCGGGAAGTGCGGAACAGTGAGCCAAAGTTGGCAGAATAACTTACGGATAGCACTATCATATTTCCATTATTCTTTATATAGCGGTCTTTGAAATAAGGATTCACACTTGAATATCCCCATGAAGGATATTTGGTGCCTTTCTTGTCAAACATATACCACCAGCCTGCTCCAAAAGTCCAGTGTTTGTTTGGCTGAAATTCAAACTCGAGAGCGTCGCCATTTTCGTCCTTCCCAACATAGTTCCCACTTAGATATTTGCCGGGGATTGTGCGCCAATAAGATATGGTATAGGGTCCCTTGTTCCACCAGATGGAAAAGNTNCCANNCANCGATGTCAGNTGNTGANNCCAATNNTCNCCCATNGTCTCNTAATGATANANNNTGANATTGACNTTNGCTCCNAANCCNTNNATATCGCTTAATTTNAGNTTAAGATTNCCNCCNNNATACCAAGATTTCTTTGCNTTGATNGATTGNGACANGAACATCTTATCTCCAAGATAAAACATATCAGGCATCACAAAGTCCTTGATCTGGCGGTGATTTAGCAGTAGGGAAGCACTGAATTTCTTATACTGGAATGATGGCATCAATTGATATAGGAAGCTTTGCGAAACTTTCAAATCAGGGTTGCCATTTGATATAAGGTAGGGAGTTTGCTGCTGAGGATAGTCGGTGAGTGCAGAGAGTGAAGGAATGATTGGAGAGTATTGGAAAGCAGCTGTAAGATTCCATTTCTGAGATATGTTCCATGACACTTGAGCTGTAGTAAGATTGCGGATAAAGTGGCGCTTGTTAAGGTCGTTCTNAATCCAATAAAGCTTTGCCCCGGTGGCAAGGGAGAAATATACTTTACCCACTTGCTGACCCACGCGTGCGTACACGTAATTATTGTTTTCAGTAAGAATGGGTTTATAATCAGTCGTGAGATAAGTATTCGTGCTGTGAGAGATAGTGTTTTGGTATCCTGCAGAAAGCGAAGTCTTGTCGCTGAACTGATGATTATAACTGATTTCGCTGATAAGGGAGCGGCGCCTGCTGTCGACATCCATTATATATTCCGCGTCTGTATCATCACTGAAAAAATACTTGTTGCTGCGTCGATAGTCGTGTGAGCTTAAAGTCCCTACTACCTGCACTTCAAGTGCATTCTTTTCGTTGAAGTTTCGCTTGAAGAAGAGGTCGAGCGAAGGTGCAAGCTCCTTATCGCGGGTCAGGTTGTCATTTTCATACGATCCTAAATATGAGTCAACTGTATTGGCATACGTCCTACTTTTGCGGAAAAATGGAGTAATATTAAACTTAGCTGAGAAGAGAGTATTTATATTCGGGCTAAAGTCATATTTCAAGCTGACTCCGTGGGTGTGATAGTAGAATGGATTTCGGTCATGCTCTTCAAGGTCAACTCTAAAGTCATCGCCGATATAGCTTTCGGTGGAATTATCGTATACTTTCTGATAGTTTCGCCATGAAGGATTATATGTAAGAGTAAACTGAGAAGGACCCTGATGGTAGGATGCACGCACATTTCCATCCACGAACGCGGTATTCACTGCGCTGCGTCCCCAGATATAGATTTGTCCGCCATCGTTGCGCTGTTTCAAAGTAATGTTTAGAAATCCGCGGTTGCCTCGGTCGGCATATCTTGCAGGAGTGATCCTTGAAAATTCTATCTTCGCGATGTCTTTTGGTTGCAGGGCATTGAAATCTTCTATCGAGGATGGCACCCCGTTGATGAGAATGAATGGGGTGCCACCATCTACTGTCAGTGTCCTGTTGATCGGATTTGCCTCCAGGCCTGCGAGCGGAAGTTTTTGGAAAAGGCTGATAGCCGTAGAGGAGGCTCTGACATCGGATCCTGCCGGGAAAATGACAGTGCGTCCCTTGACGTCGATCATCGAGTTGGCATTCACCTGCACTTCATCAAGCATAACACCTTCCGAAAGATATACTGTGCCCACATCTACATTTTTATCTGATTCAATAAGAATTTCAGTAGGATTGTAGCCAACCATAGATATTTCAAGGGTCAGCTTCGATTTGAGACTGGTAGAGATCTCAAACTTGCCATCATTGTTGGATTGGACTCCATCAATAAACTGTTTTCCAGACATCAGACGGCAAGTAGCTCCGACCACGACAGTGGAATCATTGTCAGACCTCACTTCTCCTTGGATAATCCTGGCTGAAAGAGGCAGAATGGAAAATACAATAGACGATATTATTAATACAACTCGTATCATAAAAGAATTATTAGATTTTCAAATGCAATTAATNATGCATTATGACTTGCTTTAGCTTGGGCGAAGCCAATTATGCATTATTTAATCCCTGCCTGACACTGCTTGAGNAGTTCGTAAAGGATTGGATCGCTATAAGCAGGATTGGANAGTGTGATTTCAAACATCTTTTTGATAGTCGTCTTGTCTTGGCTCGAGACATCGTAGTCCTCAATATTCCCCACAAGTTTATAAGCTTTTGTGGCAAGGGCTATGCGGGTCTTGTCGTTGGCGTCCTTTAGTCCATTTATGCAAGCCATCACCTGCTCAAACCAAGATTGTTCGGAGTCATCATTGTTCACCTTTTTATTGGCTTTATCCAATTCTGTCATCCAGTTAAGCTGGCGCTGACGCTCTGCTTGTTGGCGATATTCACCAGTAGTGGNGTAAGAAATCACCATCTTCCCTTTGATGATTCCGTCTTCTTCCTTATAATTGAATCCGTAAGCATAGCGGTGTATTCCCTTAGGATCTTCCGATTTTGATGGAGCAAATAATTCATATATATATTCATTCTCTGGTTCATCCATAATAATTGATGAAGATTCCGCTAAGAAAAGGTTGACAGCACCCCCTCTTCCTGTGCTTTTGCCTTTTTTGATCAAGTATGACGTATTTTCATCCTTTACAAAAGCATCAAGCACATTGTTGATCAGTTTCTTTTTGCTGTCAGGGATTGTGAAGTAATAGATATCATNTTTCTCGGATTTCAAATTTGTCTTAGGGTCTTTCGCTGAGAAATGATCGTCTGAGATTTCAGCGTCCGTACAATTGATGATGGCATCAAATGCCGCCTGGATGTTGGATTGTGCTGATGCAGCTGTTGGTGCTAAGGCTGCCAAAACGCATATCAGTCTGATTGCTATTCTTTTCATATTGTCAGTGTTTTTATTCGGTTATTATTATGTTCTCATCGTTCATGCCACTTATGAATTCCTTCATGGCATAATATTCATCTATCTGTATCTCGGCATTTTGCCGGATAATAGCATCCTCTATCTCTTCCTGTTGCTGACGCAGATATTCTTCTACATCGATTTCCTCCTCCTCGTCATTTTGAAGTGGTTGGAAAGTTTTCTTTTGAGTCGCGGCTATTTTGGGAGTGGCAGCTTCCTTGGCTTGCTCTGGCATTGATGTAGGCTCCACGTAAGGAATTTTTGGAGTATCCTCCTTGATTTGATGGCTCTTTGGCGTAGTTGATTTTATAGTTTCTGCCACCTGCTCCTCATATACTTTCGACAAGGTATAATCGATGATCTTGCCGATTATGCCGCCCACGACTATCACTCCCAAGAATATGGCTGCAATGCGCATAAATCGTCTTGTCAGCGATGGTTTAGGAAGAATCCGATGTCGGAATAGTTGCCATTCCAACTCAGCATCAAATTCTTTTTGCGAGCTGCTGGCTCCGCCGACGATAGCCGACGTCTCATATATCTCTCTCAACTCCTCGTCGTGCACGATCATATCCAGTTCCTTGTCGGTCAAGGAATCGGGAGCATCAAGCATCTTGACTATCAATATGTCTTTCTGTTCTTCTGTCATGATTTGCCGGTTTTGAAGTGAGTTCTTAATTTTTTCAACGCTGTCACAATATTTTTATTTACTGCAGCCACTGATACTCCAAGGTTCTCAGCTGCATCCTTGTAGCTCAGTCCTTCAGCGTAGACTTTCTCTACCACTTGCCGCTCGCGCGACGATAGAAGCCTCTCAATGGCAGTCTTTACGTCTTCGTTGCGTTGCTCATAGTCGAAATCTTCCGGTGGAGGCTCAAGCATAAGATTTCGTTTCACTTTTTCGCGGACATCCAAGTTCCTTATCCTGCTCAAGCTTGTATTCCTGACCGATCGAAGGATATACGCACTCGGATTTTCTACCCTTGTATCCGACTCCCAAAGTTTGAGAAACACCTCATGCACTGTATCCCTCGCCTCATCCTCATCATGAAGTAGGCTCAAAGCCAACCTCATAGAGGCAGGAAAGCATCGTATGTAGAGAGTCTCAAACTCCGGAGTGGAATACTGCATCTTAATCTCGTTTATATACAAGACGTATCAATTCCCCCTTTCATTACCAAACCCATCAAAAAAATCTGCTATTTCCCCTTTAGTATATAACCCCATAACCTTATAACCCCATAACCTTCAACTTTCGCTTGCTAAAGTTGAGTTCCTTACATTTGCGATTTTCATAAATAATAACTACCTTTGTATCCTTAAGAAATGATATTATAATGGAGACTATAATNAATATTGCNGGNTATGGGGCTGCGNNCTGCATGATTTTTGGCTATCTGCCGCAGGCAATAGCCACTATCCGCACAAGAGATACGGATGGGATTGCAATGCCTACATTCCTTATGCTGGGGCTTGGATCGGTGCTCTTCGTAGTCCAAGGAATCCTGCTTGGAAACGTTCCCATCGTCATCACCAACACAATAGCCACTGTCTGCTCTATAATAATCTTTGCCATCAAAATCCACAACGATCGCAAAAAGAGAAAGTCATAAATAATTATGAATGTATTGATTACCGGAGCTTCCGGAATGTTGGGAGGGTATCTCCTCCCAATTCTAAAAAATGAGGATAACGTCGTGACTACTCTTCAGCGTCATGACGCTGATATTATATGTGATTTGACCAAGGCCTCTCCCGATTTTGGAGCGAAACAATTCGACCTGGTAGTCCATGCTGCGGGTTCGCACGAGGAGGCTGATGCATTAGACCTGAATTTCGAAGCCACTCGCAGGCTACTCGATTCATTGGAGTCAAATCCTCCGAAGGAGTTTGTATACGTTTCAAGTTGGGAAGTATATAGTCCCGACTCGGGCGAAGACGTGAAGGAAGACCACCAGCTTTGGGCTGCTACCAAGGTAGGACAATCGAAAGCCCGAGCTGAAGAAACGGTAAGGAAATGGGCAGAAGAGCATGATGTGCTGCTTACAATTGTCCGCCCAGCCCGAATGTTTGGCAAAGGCATCAAAGGGGAGATGAAGACACTCTTCAACGATGTCGTCAACAGCCGATATATCCATGTCCGCGATAATGATGCCCGATTGAGTCTCGTATGCGCATCCGATGTGGCTGAAGNAATAGAACAGCTCCATTCCGTAGGAGGCACCTACAACATAGCAGATGGCCAAGGCGCAAAATGGATAGAATTGGCAGAAGCCATGAGTTGCAACTGCGGGGCAATGAAGCGCCAGATATTCCTCCCGAAGAAATGGGCGGAGGTAGCTTGGAAGACAGCCTCCTGGCTTCCCCCGGTCAAGGCATCCCTCTCTCCCGATACTCTGTCGAGACGCAGCAAGACCCTCACTCTCTCTACAGAAACTCTGAAAAATGCATGGCCCGATTGGAATCCTTACCCGACAATCGAGGTAATAAGCCGAGAAAACACTGCCTACCCCTACCAAGATTAATCTATTATGGGAAATTTAAAAAGTATCATCGATGCCATCGCATCATTCGGTAAAGTCTTGCTCCTTTCCAAGACGCCATCTCCCGCAGGAGCTCCGAAGGATGAAAGACTTATAATAATGGGCAATGGACCATCCCTCCGCGAGACGATTGCCAAGCACTCCGATATATTGAAAAAGTCGAAGACACTTGCAGTAAACTTTGCCGCAAACGCTGAGACATTTTTTGAACTCAAACCATCCATATATGTCCTTGCCGACCCCCATTTTTTCAGAATTGAGAGCAATGGAAAGTCTGCAGACCCGAATGTGGTGAGGCTTTGGGATAACATCGCATNTGCCGATTGGGATATGACCCTTTACCTTCCCTGCAAAGCTGAAATCCCTGAGAGTATCATTGATAACACTCATATCATGGTAAAGCGCTACAACCTCACCCCCGGCGANGGACTCGCAGGGCCAGTCCATTGGTTGTATAANAAGGGGCTCGCAATGCCCCGTCCNCGCAATGTGCTGATAGCGTCAATAATGATAGCTCTCCGCGAAGGATACAGAGACATTNATATCGTGGGGGCTGACCATACTTGGAGCCGCGANCTCTGGGTCGACGACAAAAACCGTGTCATATCCGTGCAGAAGCACTTCTATAAAGACAATGACCAAGAGTTTGAGCGAGTGGCTCAGGAATATGCCGGCTATCATCTCCACGACATAATGAATAGCCTTACGATAGCATTCCGATCCTATCATCAGATAAAGGCATACGCAGATACTATAGGAGCAAAAATCACCAATTGCACTCCTGGCAGTTTCATCGACGCCTTCCCCCGCTCCTCCCTTTAATAAACCTACACCCCATAACCCTTTAACCCTTAAGTTGAGTGAAACGAAACTTAAATAATGGACTCATAGCCCTTTCGCCGATGGTGGTTTTCCTTCTGCTTTATGTTGCAGTGTCAGCCATAATCGGAGATTTTTATAAGATTCCCATTTCTGTGGCGCTCTTGGCTGCCTCGATGTGGGCAATCATAATCTATCATGGTAAAAGTCTGCGTGAGCGCATCGAGACTTTTTCTGCAGCCGCAGCCGACAAAGACATCATCTATATGATATGGATATTCGTGTTGGCCGGGGCATTTGCTTCTGTTGCTAAGGAAATAGGAGCTGTGGAGGCCACCGTAAATTTCACTCTGAGTATTTTCCCTCCGCAATACATAGTGCCCACATTGTTTGTTGCCGCTTGCTTGATCTCCTTTTCTATCGGCACGTCGGTAGGCACCGTAGTTGCCCTCACGCCCTTGGCCGCAGAGTTGGCTTCAGCTGAAGGCGGAAATGTAGCTTTTTTTGTGGGGGTTGTGCTTGGAGGAGCTTTTTTTGGCGATAACCTATCGTTTATTTCTGATACTACCATAGCCGCCACGCGGTCGCAGGGATGCCANATGCAAGATAAGTTTAAAGTCAATCTATGGATAGCCCTTCCGGCAGCAATTGTCACNCTCCTTTGCTATGTGATTTTTGTGCCAGATGTTCCGATTNTAGAGACTCATCAATCGGNCGATCCATGGTTGATGCTGCCATATATGGTGGTGATAGTCACTGCTGTGATTGGTATGAATGTGACGCTTGTGCTTACTCTTGGCATTGGATGTGCCGTAGTTTTGGGTGCAATTCGGGGCATAGACATTCTTGACATGGCGGGATTTATAGGGACTGGTATCGACGGNATGGGTAGCTTGATCATCATCACGCTCCTTGCATCCGGCATGCTTGGAGTGATAAAGGCATGNGGCGGTATCGCCTANATTCTCAATGTCATGACANCCAGGATATCCGGCTTGCGTGGAGCGCAAGCCACGTTGGCGGTGCTTGTAGCGATAGTGAATCTTTGCACTGCCAATAATACGGTTGCCATTATCACGGTGGGGGGACTGGCAAAAGATATCTCAGATAAGTTTGGCGTTGATCCTCGTAAGAGTGCTTCTCTTCTTGACTCGGCATCATGTGTGGTGCAGTGTCTTATTCCCTATGGTGCCCAGACACTTCTTGCCACATCGCTTGCCGGCATATCGCCGGCGGCCCCATTCCCTTATCTGTATTATCCCTGGGCACTTGGGCTAAGCCTCATCCTCTCCATAATCTTCCTCTTCCCACGCCGATACTCAAAAAAAGCTTAATAAATATACCTTGTCACACCTACTTCATGAAACTGGTCGGCAATCTTCTGATTAGGATTGACCACGACGGTCAGATTGGGGTAGGCTTTCGCCGTCGGCAGATCATCCGGATGGTCGGTGATAAATGACTCGAGGCGAAGGTTTTCTTGTGTAAGAAGTTGCTCAATGCCATCATGCTTGGCATAGCCTTTCATCTCNTCATAGTCACNCTTATCTTCAGTGAAGCTTGTGGCGATCGCTCCGTCATAACCGAGCAAGCGGCAGAGTGGAATGGTGTATTCTTCAAGTGCCGCTGTGGCAATATAGGTCAGGCAACCGCGTTCGCGGCGCGAGGCAATTAAATCTACTACATGGGTGTTGAGTGATTCTGAGATTGCTTCAGCCAAAGTTTCCCAATCCTCTTCTTCAAGGTTTCGCCGCGCAATTTTTGTCAGATGCCATTTCATATTTCGGTGGCTTGCCATCCGTAGGCTTCTCATCCATGTCCACCATAGGGCACTCATGGTTGCACCCAGTCTACGTCGCTTCATGAGGAGTCCGGGTAGGCGCTTCATGAATATATGCATTGAATTGCCTGTGATCAGGGATCCATCAAGATCTACAAAGGTGGCTCCTGTCAGCGGAGTTTGTAATCGTTCGACCATGGGAATCTTATCAGTGTTTTGTTTCGGTATAGAGTGTAGTCGGCATGTATGCGCGGCTGCTCGGTAGTTTCAGTCATCACGGCAATGCGCAGGGTGGCATTGCTGTTTGCTTTTTTTAACGTTTTTGCGATGGCAAATAGTGTGTCGCCACTGTCTATTGCATCGNCAATTATGAGGATTTTTGGCTTTTTTTCTTCGCGTAGGGTATTAGCGAGCCCAATAGGGATCTCTATTTGAGGAATAGGCTTGTTGCCTTCCTTTCTCCGTTGCCATGAGAGTACTTTCGATTCTGCCACTCTTAGGAGGTCAAGAATGGGGTAGGGTAGATGCTGCAGTATGCGGCTGACGATACCGTTTTTTCGTTTGGTGGAAGGTCGCTGTAGGGAGACATCGTATCTCGTTTTGTAATTCTCTTTCGGAAAGTAATGGCAGAAAGCATCGCATACATATGAGCCTCCTCGCCTCACAGCGACGATGGCATCGAATTTCTGTGGTGCGCCGGTCTCTACCAATTGTGCAAGCCTTGCCGCGTGTCGCTCAAAGGCGTTTGGGTCTAATGTCAGAACTTGCATAGTAGTTTGATTGCTGGCATTCCCAAGTATGATACGAGAGCGCCGAGTTTATTTTTAATCCTTACTTTTCCATCGGTCAATTCCTTTAGCCTCTGGTCTTTTATCACTTTGAGGCATCGCTCTTTATGCTTTGGATTGTCAATACCATTNCGNATNATTTNCACAAGTATATTGAAATGAGCACTGAATCGNCTGTCGTTNGCGGCGCGNAGCAGNGCAGGNGAGCNCTTGGAAAAATGCTTNGCCATNCGGTCGGTGACGTCAAGCACNTCGAAGCGNGCATCGCTCCATGTGTTGATGAAGCTGCCNGGNGTNTCGCGGNAGAANTAAACTATNCTGTCGAGTATGCATACCTTGTNGGTACGCTCAAAAGCCTGATAGAAAAGGTCCAGATCTTCATAGCGGCATTTCCGGAATCTAAGAGGCTGATCCCCTTTGAAAACTGACGAATGAAACAGCATTCCCCAGGGATTGTTAAGGATTTTCATTTGATAGAGTCCGATGAGAATAGCGGTATCGGAAGGAATGGTCATGCTGTGTCCTTCTCCCTTAGGCATTTTTGACGGAATGCCTCTTACATAGGCACCTGCTACGATTCCTGCTCCGCTCTTCTCGGCATGGTGCATCATTACTTCAAGACTATTGGGAGGCATGATATCGTCGGCATCCATGAATGCAATCCATTCCCCGGCGGCTAAGTCTATGCCATGATTGCGGGCAGCCGATACCCCTGCATTAGGCTGGGAGATAAGTCGGAAACGAGGATCTTGCTCGCAAAACTTCTGGCATATCTCGACTGATTTATCTGTGGAGCCATCATCGACAAGTAGCGCCTCGAAATCGCTGTAGGTCTGACCCCGCAGCGACTCCAAAGCCTCCCAAAGCCACTCCTCAGCATTATATACCGGTACGATAACAGAAATCATGATAATGATATTCAAAATGCAAAGTTAGCGATTTATTGCGGAATGGACAAATAAAAATAGGATTGCATCGAAATGCAATCCCATTATATATTTTCTTAGAGATTCGCGATACGCGATACGCATCACAACTCAGGCTCCTCTACGAAATCGTCTTTGCCAACTCCGCATACCGGGCATACCCAGTCATTGGGGATATCTTCAAACGCTGTTCCGGGAGCGATGCCGCCGTCTGGATCACCTACTGCTGGATCATAGATCCAATCGCATACTTCACATCTGTATTTTTTCATAGTCAGATAAATTTAAAGGGTTTCTAAATCTTTTCTCATTATTCTAAACTATCAATGCCCATATTTGGTTTAATCATTAGATAATTTTTTTATCCCCAGCTCCTCACAACCCAACAACCCAACAATAATGGACAGATACCAAGATGCAATCACCGCCTCGAAAGTGACAGGCGACGACGAAGTCGTAAAGGCGGAAGTAAAGAAAATAGTAGATGAGGCAGGAAAGTATGCCTCAAAAGATGTCTATGAATTCCTTTTGAATTCTATCGACCTTACCACCCTCGGCACGGAAGATAGCGTGAAGAGTGTAGTGGCCTTCACCGAAAAGGTGAATAATTTTGATAGCGACTATCCTCAGTATAAGAATGTGGCTGCCATCTGCGTCTATTCCAATTTCGCCGAGGTGGTGCGCAATACTCTCGACGTTCCGGGTGTAGACGTGGCTGTAGTGGCCGGCTGCTTCCCAAGCGCCCAGACTTTCATCGAAGTTAAGGTGGCAGATGTAGCAATGGCAGTGCTCGGCGGCGCCGATGAAGTGGATATCGTATTCCCCGTAGGCATGTACAAGGATGGCGACTATGAAGGACTGTGCGATGAAATTATCGAAATGAAGCGTGCAGCCCGCGGGGCAAAACTCAAAGTGATTCTTGAGACAGGCCTTCTTAAGACTGCAGAGGCTATCAGAAGGGCTTCAATCCTGTCGCTCTATAGCGAGGCTGATTTCCTCAAGACTTCTACAGGCAAGATTTATCCCGGCGCGAGCCTCGAAGCTGCTTGGGTGATGTGCCAGTGTATCAAGGAATATTANCAGACCACTGGCCGCAAGGTCGGCTTCAAATGCTCAGGTGGCATACGCACTACAGAGGAAGCTCTCAAATATTATGCTATCGTCAAGGAGGTGCTGGGCGATGAATGGCTTTGCCACGACCTCTTCCGCATCGGTGCCAGCTCGCTTGCCAATGCCGTNCTCTCAAGCCTCGAAGGCTCAGAAGTGAAGTATTTCTGATTTTAACATCATTTAACTGCGGACTGCACAAATTTGTGCAGTCCGCGTTTGTATATTTGCTGCAAAATATAAAAAAATATGCAACAAAGATTACAAAACGTAGCTCTTCCTGGCTCAGATNCNCAAGANATNCCACGCGAATGCCATATGTCGNCCGACTTGTATCAGAATGCCTGCCAGACCATGGGTGAACTTCGGGATATATTGCGGGCGTCCGGCATGTCGTGGGAATTTATCCAGCATCAGATTGATTTGGCCAATCATAGGGTCTCGGCGATCGACGACGTGCTCCTCCCTTTTGATGAATACTCAACAGGCCTCGGGAAAAACCTGCGAGATCTGCAATCAAACGTATGGTGATCTCCCTATTGATATTCCTGACTATCTGCGTGTCGCGGTTGGATGTGTAGATGGTGAAACCTACATACAAATTGCATATTTATAGTATAAATAGCTGGCATTAGATAGAATGGATGCAATTTTATTGAAAACTGCTCGTTTTTATGCATTCTTATTTTGGTAGTTTTGAAAATAGTGATTAACTTTGCAGTCCGTAACAAACAGCAGATAACTATCAAAACTGAATAAATATGTTGCCTAACACAGATGTCATCACGAAAGATAGCGTGGTGGTAAGATTTTCAGGAGACTCCGGCGACGGCATGCAGCTTGCCGGTAACATATTCTCCAACGTCAGTGCCGGCGAGGGAAACACTATCTCTACTTTCCCCGACTACCCGGCTGAAATCCGTGCCCCGCAAGGCTCTCTAAGTGGCGTCAGCGGTTTTCAGGTCCACATTGGAAAGGGTGTCCACACCCCGGGCGATGCAGCCGACGTTCTGGTGGCTATGAATCCCGCCGCTTTGAAGACTAATCTCAAATATCTCAAAAAGGGTGGTATCATCATTTGCGACAGCGATACATTCCGCCCCGCCGACCTTAAGAAGGCTGAATATTCTACAGAGGATCCTATCGCAGAACTCGGCATAGATCCTGAGCACATCATGCTTGTCCCTATGACTACTATCCTCAAGTCGGCTCTCGCTGACTCGGGCATGGACCAGAAGGCAATGATGAAATGCAAGAATATGCTTGCACTTGGCATCGTATGCTGGCTCTTCGACCGCCCTGTTGAAAGCGTGCTTCATAAACTCAAGGCTAAGTTTGCAAAAAAGCCGGCTGTCTATGAAGCAAATGCAAAAGTGGTGCAGGCTGGCTGGGATTATGGTCACAACACTCATGCCTCTATGCCTACCTACCGCATCGAGACTGAAGCAGTGACGCCGGGTGTATACACCGACGTCAATGGCAATACAGCCACTGCATGGGGCCTGATCATGGCGTCGGAAAAGAGTGGGCTCCCGCTCTTCCTCGGCAGCTATCCTATCACTCCTGCCACTGATATCCTCCACGAACTCGCAAAGCGCAAGGATCTTGGTGTGAAGGCATGCCAGATGGAAGACGAGATAGCAGGCGTTTGCTCTGCCATCGGCGCTTCTTATGCCGGCAACCTTGCCGTGACTTCCACTTCCGGTCCCGGCCTTGCTCTCAAGAGCGAAGGTATCGGCTTGGCTGTCATGGCTGAGCTCCCTCTCGTGGTGATCGACGTGCAGCGTGGAGGCCCATCTACCGGACTTCCCACCAAAACCGAACAAACAGACCTCATGCAGGCGCTCTACGGACGCAACGGCGAGTCTCCTCTCTGCGTAGTGGCNGCAGCCAGCCCTACCGACTGCTTCACAATGGCTTTCGAGGCTGCCCGCATAGCGCTCGAACATATGACCCCTGTCATCCTCCTCACCGATGCATTCATTGCCAATGGCTCGAGTGCTTGGCGTGTGCCTGAAGAAGAGGATTATCCTGCTATAAAAGTGCCTTACGTAAGCATGGAAATGATAGAAGCAGGATGGACTCCCTATATGAGAAATGCCGAGTCGCTTGCCCGCTATTGGGCGCTCCCGGGCACTGAAGGTGCCATGCACCGTGTGGGTGGTCTGGAAAAAGATGCCAAGACAAGCGTAATCTCCACCGATGGAGCCAACCATGAGAAGATGGTATTGACACGTCGGCAGAAAGTGGCGAATATAGCAAATGATATCCCATTGCTCCAGATTCAGGGCGACAAGGATGCCGACACCCTTCTCATCGGATGGGGTGGCACCTACGGACATATGCTCACAGCTTGCGAAGAGCTCAACCGCAGTGGCCACCCGGTAGCGCTTGCCCAGTTCCGCTATATCAATCCTCTTCCGGCCAATGCCCTTGACGAAATCAAGAAATATAAGAATGTCATAGTGGCAGAACTTAACACAGGAATGTTTGCCGACTATCTGCAGCAGAAGCTTCCGGGCGTTGAGATCAAGCGCATCAATAAGATCGAAGGTCAGCCTTTCATGGTCTCTGAAATAGTAGAAGGCACTCTTAAGCATATTAATGAAAAATAATCCGGTGACAATGGAAAATAATAATTGCATTTTCGCCCCCGGCGACTATAAGAATGGGGCAAGCGTACGCTGGTGTCCCGGATGTGGAGACCATGCTATCCTCAATACTCTCCATAAAGCAATGGCGCGTGTTGGCATCGCTCCTAAGGACACTGTAGTGGTCAGCGGCATCGGCTGCTCATCTCGCCTTCCTTATTATATGAATACATATGGCATGCACACCATCCACGGGCGCGCAGCCGCGATCGCTACCGGAGTGAAGACTTCACGCCCTGAGCTGACCGTATGGCAGATATCAGGCGATGGCGACGGCCTGGCCATTGGCGGCAATCATTTCATNCACGCAGTGCGCCGCAATGTAGACATCAATATGCTCCTCCTTAATAATAAGATTTATGGCCTGACAAAAGGACAATATAGCCCGACATCCGCNCGCGGCACAGTCTCCAAGTCGAGCCCATATGGCACTACTGAAGATCCATTCATCCCCGCCGAGCTTTGCTTCGGCGCGCGTGGCAATTTCTTTGCGCGCTCGTTTGATGTAGGTCTTGATATCAGTGTCGACGTGATGGAGGCTGCTGCGCGCCACAAGGGTACATCAGTAGTGGAAATTCTTCAAAACTGCGTGATCTTCAACAATGGCATTCACGCTGACATTGTAGATAAGGAGGTGCGCGACGATCATACCATCTATCTTCGTCATGGAGAGAAGATGATCTTTGGCAAAAACCACGACAAGGGTCTTGTGCAGGATGGCTTCAACGTGAAGGCTGTCACGATAGGCGAGGATGGCTACACTATCGACGATGTCCTCGTGCATGATGCACACTGCGAGAGCAACTTCCTCCAGCAGCAGCTTGCCATGATGGATGGGCACGACCTTCCCCTTGCTCTTGGAGTGATCCGCGACTATTCGGCTCCTACTTATGAGGCAGAGGTGGCTGCACAGGTGGAAGAAGTGAAAGGAAAGAAGAATTTCTCTTCACTCCGCGACATGGTGCTGAAGACTATGGATACTTGGACAGTTAAATAAACAGTGGGTTTTAGACTAATTTTGGAGAAAAATTGGAGATTTTAGGCAAAATCTATGCACAAACCTCAAAAATATGTGCAAATTTTGCCAAAAAATTTCTCTAATTGAATTTTTTTGATTAGTTTTGCAGTCTAAAAACGACAACTATATAATTTTCTAACACAAAACTATCAAGATTATGTCTGATATCGAAAACAGAGTAAAGGCTAT
>WFLX010193327.1_pt1 | contig 17037 bp, 14 predicted proteins | sample 4967041 | NCBI WGS metagenome assembly WFLX01 (sample SAMN12857096, study PRJNA449069) | gut metagenome | isolation source: stool from male and female vole | host: Microtus ochrogaster | place: USA:Florida | collected 2017 | reverse complement strand
TTACCTTGAAGGATAAGGTTCATCATGGTAACCTATATGTAGAGCAGGGTGTGATTGCCGGATGTGCGGGCGGCGGATTTGAAAATGTATGTGATGCTGCTGATATTCTTCGTGGAAAATACATCGGTGCGGATGAGTTCTCGTTAAGTGTATATCCATCCAGCCAGCCGGTATTTATGGAACTGGTGAAGAATGGAACGATTGCCGATTTAATGGCGACCGGTGCAACGGTTCGTTCCGCATTCTGCGGCCCTTGCTTTGGTGCTGGGGATGTACCGCCAAATAATGGGTTATCTATCCGCCACTCTACACGTAACTTCCCGAACCGCGAAGGTTCCAAGGTAACGAATGGACAGATTGCATCTGTAGCTCTTATGGATGCGCGTTCTATTGCGGCGACTGCGGCAAATCAGGGTTATCTGACTGCGGCAACGGATGTTGATGTGGAATTTAAGAAGCCAAAGTACTTCTTTGACAGTGTTATTTATGAGAACCGCGTGTATAATGGCGTGGGCAGGGCAAATCAGGATGAGGAAATCAAGTTTGGTCCAAATATCAAGGACTGGCCGGAAATGGTTCCGCTTACGGAGCATCTCGTTTTAAGAGTTGTGTCCGAGATTCACGATCCGGTCACGACGACGGATGAGCTGATCCCTTCAGGCGAGACGTCCTCCTATCGCTCCAACCCGCTTGGATTGGCGGAGTTTACGTTATCGCGCAAGGATCCGAAGTATGTCGAGCGCGCGAAAGAGATACAGAAGGCGGAGAAGGCGCGCGAGGCACTGCTTGCCGGAGAAGACAGCATAAAGCCCTGCCAGACTGTTCCCGGACTTCATGAGGTGCTGGGTAAGATCAAGGCGCAGTTCCCGGGAACGAATCACACGAATTTCGGCATCGGTTCCACGATCTTTGCAGTGAAGCCGGGGGACGGTTCCGCAAGGGAGCAGGCGGCAAGCTGCCAGAAGGTATTGGGCGGCTGGGCCAATATCGCCAATGAGTACGCGACCAAGCGTTACCGCAGTAACCTGATCAACTGGGGAATGCTGCCGTTTATGATTAAGGAGGGAGAGCTTCCGTTTTCCAATCTTGATTATCTTTTTATTCCGAATATCCGCAAAGCGGTGGAGGAAAAAGTGGCTGAGATTCCTGCGTTTGTCGTAAAAGAGGACGGTCTGCATGAATTTACCTTAACGCTCGGCGAGCTGACGGATGAGGAGCGGCAGATTATCCTAAAGGGCTGTCTGATCAATTACAACCGCGTGGATTGATCTTCGAATACCATCCTGTTTTATGACGGGATGGTATTTTTATGCTTTGATGGTCTTGTTTTTGAAAAAGAGGGACGATATATAACATGTATCGCAGTTCCTTGAAATCTTTTGATTCGCGGACGAAAGGTTTCATTGCGTTCGATGCTAATTCCTTTACATCAAAGCACGAAATAGGAGGCAGGGTATTTGCGAATTGATTCCAGTAAAATAGGAATGGAGTCCGCCAGAAGGTATTCTTCTGTCAAGGTGGCGGGAGCGTCCGCCGCGGCACAGGGAGGTGTCTTAGTAAGAAACGGTTCTTTCGGAAATTTTGTAATCAGTTGGTCGTCAGGTTACGATATGACGAAAAGCAGCTACGGCAGTATGACGCAGCTTGGGAACGGAAAGCAAAGCATGACACAGCTCCGTTATACGCGTTCGGACGTTTATTCGACGCAGAGCATTCGGAGCGAACGACGTGCGCAGACGTATGAGGACATCCGGGTTTCTTCCATCATGCATCTGCTCAATCTTTTCTTCCGGAAAAAAGGAGGAACCACAAGGGACGGCGCGGTTTACGGTGCGCAGTCCGGCAACGGGCAGGGAGACAGTACACAGAAAACGGAAACGCAGGAGACGCCCCAGACGCAGGTCTTGGGGGACAGGATCAAATATGCGCCCGCGAAGTCGAAGCCGATCGCGAATTTGATAGTTGGCGCAGCAGGCAGCTATGAAAGTGAGCAGACATCCTTTTCCACACAGGGAACAGTCGTGACAAAGGACGGCAGGGAGATCAAGTTCGGCATCGACATGAAAATGTCAAGAAGCTTTGCGGAATACTATGAGGCGAAAGTGCCGGCGAAACAGACAGAATTTTGCGACCCGCTCGTCATCAATCTGGACACGGACATCACAGAGCTGTCCGATCAGAAGTTTTTGTTTGATATTGATAATGACGGCATTTTAGATGAAATCTCAAAGCTTTCGTCAAAAAGCGGTTATCTGGCGCTTGATAAAAACGGTGACGGAAAGATCAATGACGGCAGCGAGCTGTTCGGCACGGCGTCCGGCAACGGCTTTGCCGATTTGGCGGCGTATGATGATGACGGCAACGGATGGATCGATGAGGATGATGAAATTTTTGATAAACTGCTCATTTGGTCAAAAGATGAACACGGAAACGATAAGCTGTATCATCTGAAAGACCGCGGCGTCGGCGCAATCTGCTTAGCTTCCGCAGCAACAGAGTTTGCCTTAAACAACATGCAGACGAATGAGGCGAACGGCGTGATCCGCCGGACCGGTATGTTCCTGTTTGAGAACGGCAACGTCGGAACCATGCAGCATGTCGATCTGGCAAAGTAAAATACATCGCAGTAAGTATGTCCTAAACGATTTCCGCATATAATAGTGCGGGGGTGCGGACATGGACAGATATTCAAAAAAAAGAACCACATGGGGAAGCCGCACGGGAATCTTCCTTGTGGTTCTTTTTGTTCTATTATTCATCCCACTGATTGTTGTGCTTGCCGTCATCCGCCCGGAACAGGAGAGCAGGACGGGTGCGCAGTATGAGGAAGAGCAAGCAGATTCGGCATATCATGTGTTATGCGAGCAGGAAGCCGGAAGTATCAGCGTGCCGCTTGAGACGGCGCTCATCAGCATGCTCAGCAGCGTCATGGATGAGGATGCTCCAAAGGAAGCGCTGCGCGCGATGGCAATTCTTCTGAGGACGCAGGCGGTGCTTGAGATTGAGCAGAGCGGGAGCTGTCTGGTGCAGGGATACGCTGGCGATACGGAGCTGAGGGAGCGATGGGGGGCATATTATGATACCTATTATGCCGTTTATGCGGAGGCGGTAGAGGAGACGCGCGGCATCATCATGACGTATGACGGGAAACCGATCGAGACGGCATTTCATCCGATCAGCGCGGGACATACGAGAAAACCGGCACTGTTGTCGGACGGACAGACATATCATTGGAAATCCGTTTCCTGCGAGCAGGATCTCATGGCGCAGGAATACCGCACGGTCGTAGATTATCCGGCAGAAAAGCTGGCTGACTGCTTAAAGGTACTGACCGGGAGCACGTCGATCGCAGGGGTGCAGATCGTGATCGAGGAACGGGACGAAGCGGGCTACGTGATGTCGCTGTCCGTAAGCGGCGAGGGTTTTGACGCGTTTCGGATCGGCGGTGAGCGGTTCCGGTCGGTATTTGGCTTACCGTCCTCCCATTTTACGATGGAAGAAAATGGGGAAGGCGTGCGTTTTATCTGTTTCGGAAGCGGACACGGGTACGGACTGAGTATTTATCAGGCATGTATGCTTGCCGAGGAAGGCCGGACCTGTATGGATATATTGAAATATTTTTTTGACGAAATTGTATTTATGAGAATTGCATAAAAGAACGATTACGGGAAAAACTAACCCCATAAACAGTGAAAATCCAAAAACTGACAGGGGGTTATGACATGGGAAACAGATTTGATCTTGATAATGGTGATAAAAAATCGATCCGCGGGCGGCAGATCGGTAAGAAAAAGATGAATAAGGAAAAGGTGGTCATGCTCGGCGCCTCGATCGCGGTGCTTGGCGCTCTGACTTTTACGGGTGTGTATCTTGGGACACGCGGAAAGGACGATAACGGGGAGCAGAGAATTGATTTTTCGGCATTGGAGGATGCGGCGAGGCAACAGGAACAGCAGGAGCAGGCACAGCAGAACAATGCGTTTCCGGACGGCTTTATTGAACATGACGATATGGACGTTGACCCGGAAATGTATGCGGAATATAAGCAGGCAAACTCGGAGGAAGTCGTCAATCCGGGTCTTGAGAGCGCGCAGAACGATGCGCAGGAGGATCAGGCTGACGCACAGGAAGAAGGGACGGATAACATTGGACTTGCGGATGCAGGAGAAGCGGATTCTTCGGATTCCATGAGTTATCTCAGCGAGGGGGAGCAGCAGCAGGCGGACAGAGAGACTGCAGCGGGCATGGATTACGAGGCAATCTTGCAGAGTAAGATCGAGACGGCAGCGGAAACCTTGCAGTTTGATGCAAGTCAGACGCTTGCGTGGCCGATCGTCGGCAACGTGCTGATCAACTACAGCATGGACGGCTATGTATACTTTACAACGCTCGGGCAGTATCGTTACAGTCCGGCGATCGTGATCGCGGCAGCGCCGGGCGAGCATATCACATCGGCAAGCGACGGAATCGTGAGCAATGTTTTTTATGATGAGGAGATTGGAAATGCGGTCACGGTGACACTCGGAAACGGCTATGAGCTGACCTACGGGCAGCTTACGGAGATTGCGGTCGAACGGGGCGATTATGTTGCAACGGGCGAGCTGATCGGATTGGTGGCGGAGCCTACAAAATATTATTGGCTGGAAGGAAGTAATGTGTATTTTGCAATGACGAAGGACGGCGAGCCGGTCAATCCGCTGACGCTTTTGCAGTAAGCGCACGGATAAGAGGCGGGTACGCCCCGAGCGCAGGACAGCGCTCATGCTGAGAGGCGGTACGGACAAGGTGCGAAAACGGCGTCGGCGAATACAATAAGGTAGAACGAAAAACACGTAATCGATTTTCCTACTTTCTTTTCACCTGCGGCGGTCACATGTTGTCCGCGCGAACGACAGTCCGGCTGGCTAGGGCTGTTGTTTTCGTTAAAATACCTGTTTTCGTCGATTGCTTCACCATAGAAAAGCGTACATCAGGGACGGGATATTAAGTCAAAATCTCCATAGATGTACGTTTACATAGCTTTACCAAAAAGCCTTTCGGTAGTATAATGTCTTAGATATGATGATACGCATCACGAAGCGTTATGATGGGAATAGGACATGATAACAGTAACGGAGGCTGACATATTGAAGATGAGGATACACATGAGGCGGGCACACGGGAGAGTGGTTCGCGGGCTGAAAAAGGCGGGTGTCCTGCTGCTCAGTATCTGTATGCTGGGCGGCTGTGCGAAGCAGCAGCCACAGGCGGATGAAAAGGACAGTGGGGAGAATGTGCAGGCGGGATACATCGGTATGGCAGGAAACCGGCCGCAGATTCAGTACCAGGTATCGCGCATGAGACCGTCCGTGCTGACGAATCAGATCGGATATGAAACGGGCAGTACCAAGATTGTTTTTTTCATAGGTGGGGAAAACGGTCATACTTATGAGGTGATCAATGCGGAAACGGGTGAAACCGTTTACAGCGGAAAAATGGAATATGCAGGCAGGGACGAGCAGTTACAGCGCACGGTGTGTTATGGCATGTTTACGGAGATGGTGGTAGAAGGAAGCTATTATATCCGTGCGGGCGAGCTCGGGGAGTCGTATTCGTTTGCTATCGGGGATGTGCTTTACGACGATCTGTTCCGGCAGCTCTGCGGTTCCTATGAGCGGCTTTGGGACAATGCCGCGTATGATCCGGAATGGCTTATTGAGGATGCGCGCACGATCTCGAATCTGCTCATCGCATATGAATATTATACGGGAATTTTCGGCGATGATATTGGCTGCAGGTACAGCGGGAATACGATACCGGACTTGATCGAGCTGGTAGCACAGAGGGCGGGACAGATCGTAACGCTGGACATAGAAACGCTTTCAATCGGGGAGCTTGGCGCGTACGCGGGAATTTTGGCGAAGTTTGCACAGGATTATCGGGCGGTTGACGCAGCGGTATCGGCGGAATATCTGACCGCTGCACAGAACGGATATGATAAGCTTTTGGAAAAGAGCAGGAGTGCGGGCGCAGACCGGACGGATCCAGATGGGAGTCTGTCTTTTTATGCTGCGGCAGAGCTGTTTCGCGCAACCGGCTACGCGCGGTACCACACGGCGGTAAAGGAATATCTGGGGCAGACTGCGGGAAATGCAACGGACAGTCATGATGGGGGAATGGAATTTTACGGAAAGATCGCGTATCTGTCAGCGAAATACCAGGTTGACACGGCGTTGTGCAGTAAGGTGATCAGCGCGATCATGAGCGAGACAGAGGAGCTTGTGGCTGACTATAATGAGCAGATTTATCTGACGTCTGCGGAGCATCCGGGCGAGCTGTGCGGGGATATGGTAAAATTTGCCGTAGTTAATTATGTGATCACGAATCATGAATATGTGACGGTGCAGGAAAATCAGTTACATTATCTTTTAGGACGAAATCCTTTTGGGGAGAGCTATCTTCCGCTTGGCGCATGCTTTGCGGAGGAGATGATCACCGATGACGGAGAGCAGGTGTCCGCATTGATCTTACTGATGTGCGAGATCGTGAAGGCAGAAACGGAGGAGAGAAATTGAAAATCGTTGTTTTAGCAGGGGGAACCAGTACAGAGCGGGATGTGTCGCTGATGTCCGGGCGTATGATCTATCAGGCGCTTCGCGGGCGTCATCAGGCAGTACTGCTTGATGTTTATTTAGGTTATGAGGGCGACGATGCCGGGGAAGTGTTTGACATGGAGCGCGACTGGTCGGAAGGGATCGGTGCGGTCGGCACGGAAAGTCCTGATATTTCTGCGGTCAGGGCGATGCGCAAAGGAGATCCGGAGGTGTTTTTCGGTCCGAATGTGATCGAGATATGCAGTAAGGCGGACATTGTTTTTTTGGCGCTGCACGGAGAGAACGGGGAAAATGGGAAACTGCAGGCGGCGTTTGACCTGTTCCATATCCGTTATACGGGTACCGGTTATGTGAGCAGCGCGCTTGCGATGGATAAGACGCTGACAAAAAAGCTGTTCCGTTATCATGACATTCCGACACCGGATGAGATTCTTGTGCCGGAGGGGGAGCAGGCGCCTGAACCGACGTATCCCTGCGTCGTGAAGCTGGCGTGCAGCGGTTCCAGCGTGGGCGTTTATATGGTAAATAATGAAACGGAATATCGTGCGGCTTTGCAGGATGCGGTGCGTTATGGCGGCGACCTTTTGGTCGAGCAGTACATCAAGGGAAGGGAGCTGACGGTCTGTGTCATGAACGGAAAGGCGCTTCCTGTCGTGGAGATCGCACCGAAGGAAGGTTTCTACGATTATAAAAATAAGTATCAGGCAGGCAGTACGATCGAGACCTGTCCGGCGCAGATCAGTGAAGAAAAAACGAAAGAAGTGCAGGAGATCGCGGTTCGCGCATACCATGTGCTGGGAATCAGGACCTATGCGCGTTTTGACTTTATTATGGATGAACAGGAACATTTCTATTGCCTTGAGGGTAATACGCTGCCGGGGATGACACCGACATCACTGATCCCGCAGGAGGCTGCAGCGACGGGGATGAATTTTGAAGCTTTGTGTGAATGGATCATTCAGGTATCGATGGAGAAATATGAATGAGCTCATGATGCAGAAATGAGAGGAGCGTCTGATCAGGAATGACATTGCGTGAAATGGCGGCAGCGTGCAGCGGGATTCTGCACGCGCGGGGATATGAAGAGCAGGTGGAGCGAAATACCGGGGATGTGGGGATCGATTCCCGCGAGATTAAAGAGGACGGCGTATTTATTGCAGTGAAGGGGGAACGGACGGACGGACACAGCTATATCCCACAGGTATTTGCAAAGGGTGCGCTGGGTGTGATCTGCGAGCGCGTTCCCGAGAACGCGGCGGGGCCGTTTATATTAGTAAAAAACAGCTTGCAGGCATTAAAGGATATTGCGGAGTGCTATCGGCGTATGCTGTCGATCCCGATCGTCGGGATTACCGGCAGCGTCGGTAAGACGAGCACGAAGGAATTGATCGCATCGGTGCTGGCACAGCGTTTTAACGTGCTGAAGACGGCGGGAAATTACAATAATGAGATCGGGCTGCCGCTGACCGTGATGAAGATTGGTCCGCAGCATGAGGCGGCAGTGTTGGAAATGGGAATCAGCGAGTTCGGCGAAATGCACCGACTGAGTAAGATCGCAAGACCTGACATTTGTGTCATAACTAATATCGGACAGTGTCATTTGGAAAATCTTCACACACGCGACGGAATTTTAAAAGCAAAGTCGGAAATATTTGATTATATGTCGCCGACAGCGCATATTTTTTTGAACGGGGATGATGATAAGCTCTGTACTGTTCAGGAAGTCAAGGGAATCCGGCCTGTCTGCTTCGGACTTTCCGAAGAGAATGCTTATTATGCGGACGAGATTGAAAACCGCGGACTGTTCGGAACGCGTTGCCGCATCCACACGCCGCAGGGGGACTTTGAGGCGCAGATACCGCTTCCGGGGGTGCATATGGTTTATAACGCGCTTGCCGCTACGGCAGTCGGCATGTCCTTAGGGATAGGCATAGAGCAGATTCAGGCGGGAATTATTTCAGTGAAGCCGGTCGGTGGCAGGAGCAATATCATCCGTCTGGAGGATCGTACGATCATTGATGATTGTTATANTGNAAGCCCCGCATCGGTGCGNGGCGCTCTGGAGCTGTTGTCAAGCGNGGCGNCAAGGCGTGTGGCAATCTTAGGGGATATGTTTGAACTGGGGGCGCAGGAACGGCAGTTCCATCGGGAGATCGGCGTCTATGCAGTGCAGGGAAAATGTGATGTGCTGATCGGCGTCGGAACGCTGACGGAGGAAATGTGCGACGCTGCGAGAGAGAGCCTGAAGGATGTACCGCATACGAGCGACCGGAAAGTGCGGATTCTGCATTTCGATACGCTGGAGGAGCTGGAGAATGAGCTTCCCTCCGTCTTGCAGCCCGAGGATACGATCCTCGTCAAGGCCTCCCATGGCATGGGGCTTGCGCAGGTCGTGGAGTTTCTGAAGACGTGAAAAAGGTGTTGCCAACACCACTGTTTCGCATGGTAAACCCGTTTCTGCATGTTACATGGGTATCACAATGCGGAGCGTAAATATCCCATCCTCCGGCTGAAAGACGCATATGCCCCGGTTGCGATCGGCGATCGTGCGGATGCTGTTGCAGCCGTAGCCGTGTCCTTCCTGACCGGAGATGGGCAGACCATCCCGGAATAGGATCTCGCCGCTATAGGGATTTTTGATCTCGATCAGGAGTTTATCCAGTCGGGCGCCGCAGTAAAACCTCACCCAGCGGCGGCTCTTATCCAATTGGATCACAGAATGAAATGCGTTATCCAAACCATTGGATATTATGGCGCACACCTCTGTGTCGGAGAGAGGAACGGCTTCCGGCAGTCCGGCTTCCACCGTCAGGCGGATGCCTTTTTGTTCCGCCTGGTTAGCGAAGGAGGAGCAGAGGAGATTGAGCAGCCGGTTTTCACAAAAACGCCGGGGGGTGACAGCCTCTATGTCGTCGCATACCTTCTGTATATATGCTTCTGCCTGACGTAAGTCCTCATTTGCCAAAAAGCCGTTGATCGCCATGAGATGATGGCGCATATCGTGGCGGTAGATCGCTGACTGACTCTGCGCCTCATTCAAAAGGGCAATTTGTTCTTCCGCCGCATCCAGCTCCAGGGTCAGCGCAGTCTGCATGGNTTCCAAATCNCGTTTTTCACTGAGGTCCTGATAGTTGCGCATAAGCGAGAAGTNGTNGAGGAAGACTTGTAGGGTGGGTACATAATNGATCANCATANCCTTGACGGTGTTAAAATTCGAATAGNCAAAACCTCGGACTGCGAAGATGAATACATAGTAGAGAATGTCTACCAGAAAAAGGGGAAGGAATATTTGATTATCTCCGTATTTCAGCAGATAATTAAAACCGCGCCGGAAAAAAAAGTATACCACCAAGAGCATGGCCGGATAAATGACCGCCATACACAGATAGGCAGTCAAAGAGTCCGCAGGGACGAACCGACTGATAAAACGGAGGGCGATTGTTGGGGGCGAGGAGAAAACCATGGCGGAGAAGATGGTAAACATCATTTTGAATGGTCCGCATTTTGTAAGATAGAGAAAAAGCAGAAAATAGGGCAGCTGCATCGTCAGAAGGAACACTTTGCTAACCGCGGCCACGCCAAGCAGCGCGCGCAGCGTTTCATTGAAAACTGCCAGGAACAGGATTGCCAGCGGGGCAACCCATTTCCGGGCAGGCGTGAAATCTTCATAATGGATATCCATGATCATCCACAACATAGCTCCGACGAACAGCATAAGCATTGCCGGACAACTGATATCAGTAAATGTCATAAGAATGTACTCCCTAATTTTCGTCAGTTTTTTGAATGTTTTCGAAACGATGTCAAGTCAACAGTATTTAAACCAGCTCTTTATTCTTTTCGTACATGGAATGAATGAGCGCGCTCGTATACGCGCCGACTGCGCGCTGCTGTTCCTTCGGAAGATCCTTGATGTAGAACGGTTCGCCGTATTCGATGACGACATGTGCTTTTTTCAGCTTCGGATGATGATTTTCAAAAATCTCCGCCGTGTTATTTAAGCAGATCGGAACGATGGCGCAGCCGGATTTCTGCGCGATCTTAAAGCTTCCCTCATGNAATTCCATAAAGGTGTCGGGTGTCGGGTTTCTTGTGCCCTCCGGGAAAATACAGATGGATACGCCGGACTTGACTAACTCAATGCAGGAAAGGATTGTTTTGAGGCCTTCCTTTAAGTTGTCACGGTCAAGAAACTGGCATTTTAAGAAAATCATCCACACATTCAAAAGCGGTACNNGACGCATNCCTTTTNTGGCGACNTAGCCGGTCGNGCGAGGTACGCGTATATAAGTCANCACGATNNCGAAATAACTTTGGTGGTTGCCNATATAGANNACGGGCTCATCCTTCGGGACACGCTCCTCGCCGATAATGGTCTGCTTTACGCCGCTTAAACGCGCAACCATGCGGAACGCCCAGTTGACGATAGCAAGGGAGCTGCGGTCTTTCAGCTCCGGATTGAATTTTCCTATGATCCATTCAATGAGCATGAGGGGCGTGCTCAATATTAAAAAAAGAACAACAAAAGTTGCCGTGATAATAAATCGAAGCATGAGAAACCTCTTTTCTTTGATCGTATTTCCGATTTCTACTCTAAATCTTATCACAAGCACCTGCTTGATTCAATATGTCATGGTTAAAATTGAATTGCTGTTTCGAACAGCGAAGCCCGTTGAACGCAAATGAATTTGTAAAGAATCTTTGCACCTTGAAGTTGCGTCTGTACCAAAAAGCGAACCCGAAGGGTGGTGGAGAATCCATTCCTTTTTTGCTATGATCATGTTGCCGGGATGAGAATAACAGTTCTTTCACGTATGTGGGAAGGGTTTTTGTAGACCCCGACTTATATTGACGGGAAAAGGGGGAAACGAGGATGCGCAAAAGCTTTAAGGAACAATTTCCGAAGGATCACAGGCCGGAGATCATGGATCTGGAAGCATTCTGGAATGAGGATGTTTATAACCTGTTTCGAGCGTTTTCAGAACAGATATTACAAAAATATGATCTGAGATTCGGAATTCCTTTATGGACGGAAATGTACGGATGGACGTACCGCATCGGAAAATCAGGGGTCTTTCTTGTGAAAGGAATCCGCATGGAGGAAAACGGATTTATCGTGGATGGGGTCATGATTCATGATAGAGACACGTATTCCCGGCTTTTAGTGCATATGAAAGAGGTTTACCAACAAAAGAGAGAGGATTTTTTGGGGAAAATTGCGGAAAAGAATGCCCGACAGACGGAAAGAAACAAGGCAAGAATTGTGAGGGAAAAGAAAGAATTTGCGTCCCTGCAGTCCCGAATTGATCCGGGTCAGTATAATATATTTCGCTGGCCTGAAAAACTGGATATTCATAAACTGAATAAGCTGTATCAACTGGATGCCAGGGGCATTCATGATGAGGTGTTAGCGGATGAGATCGGTCTGACCTTGTATTTGCGCTGTAAATATGGAAAAGAAGATGCCGAGCGGATGGATAAAAATATCATCCGATGTCATGGATGCGGCAGCGAGCTTGGCGGAGATGAAGATTTCAGACAATGCAGCTGCGGCAGGCAGTACTCCTATCGAGAGTACCGGAGGAGCTTTCGAAGAAATAATATGCCTACCGGCGCGGCTGCCAAAATATTTGCCACCTATATAGAGGAATGGGAATCGGCGAAAACGTATCAGGAAAAAATGCTTTTGATCGATACCTTACTCCATGAATTTCATTTATCCATGATCTCTGGAGCAACACACCGTCCGGTGGCGATGAACTTTATAGACGGCAGCAGGGAGCGCGTCGATCAGATCATCAGTCAGCTGGCGGAAGTAAAATAAAGTGATAGATGCATTTTTCAAACTCACCATCTTCACGCATATCGTTCCCCTCCGGGAGCGTTACGATTTCCAATAATTTGCCGCCGGCGTATTCGCATGTTTTTCTTGAGGCATCATTATCCGGATTGCAGGTGATATATAANTATTCCATNTNATGTTTTCTGGNAAGCTGAAATAATANTTGGCAGGNTTNCCCTGCGTAATGGTTTCCTNGATATTCAGGAAAAACCCGATATCCAATGTGCCCGCCATAATAAAGGTTGTCATTGTATCCGATTCTCAGATCGCACGTACCCATTTTATCGCCGTCGGGGTTACAAATGAAAAAATGATATGCGGGAACCCAGTTTCTTTTTTCATCCCCGTCTACGGTTTTCTCCAATACCAATTGTATTTCGTCATTTTTTAAAAACGCAGTATCTAAAAACATATGATCACCTCATAAAAACCAATGTATTGTTCTGATTTTAGCACAGCCAAATTCGGGGTTCAAGAAGCAATAAGTGAAACTGAATATAAATTTATTTTATGGTATAATGAACTCATTCAAAGGAACCGGAAGAGTCACGGAAAAACAAAGAGTATAATGGGGGAATATCCATGGGCATTACGAAAAATATCCAGTCAGAATCTACGATAGGTCAGATGGCTTTGGCGGCATTTCCGCGAAAGCGCATGGAGGCTTGTGTCGAACTTACGGATGGAATGTGCAATGCGGCTTATCTTGTAACATTTTCGGACGGAAGCAGGAGCGTGCTGAAAATTGCGCCCGAAGGGAATATGGGCCTTATGTCAAATGAAGTGAACATGATGGATGCGGAAGTAAAAGCCATGCGCATTGTGCGAAAAAGTGACTTTGTGAAGGTGGCGGAGGTTCAATATTATGATACTTCCAAGACGATCTGCAGCGGAAATTATTTTTTCATGGAAGTGATAGAAGGGCAGAGCTTCTTCTCCATTAGGGAAAGCTTGTCTGAGGAACAAAAACAGAGACTGCATTATGAAATCGGACAGGTGGCAAGAAGGCTTACAGCGATTGGAGGGGAAACATTCGGGATGCTGGGAGATGAGGCGCATCAGTACACCTATCTGTTTGATTTTGTTTATGATATGATATCCAATATCTTGTCCGATGTACGGAAGAAAGAGATCGTGATAGGCGTCGAGGCTGAAGAAATTTTGACACGGCTGGAACGGGACCGAGCGGTTTTTGATGCCGTATCCCGACCGACGCTGGTGCATTGGGATATGTGGGAAGGCAATATTTTTGTCAAAGACGGACAGATCAGCGGGATCATTGATTGGGAGCGTGCCATGTGGGCAGAAGCCTTTCTGGATGATCGTTTTCGGAGACATACAAGAAACCCGGAATTTCTGAAAGGATATGGGCAGGAGCATTTTTCGAGAGAAGAAATGCAGCGTATTTACTGGTATGATGTGCTGCTGTATCTTACGATGATGACGGAAGGAGCGTACCGTGGGTATCCGGATGACGGACAGTATCAATGGACGAAGCCGTTGTTTGAGGCTTCATGGAAGGAATTGCAAGACTAAAAGATAAAGATTTCTTTTCCGATTTCATCGTATCCTTTTCATAATGCTCAAAAAAGCAAAACGCCAAGTTAGCATAGCGCATGCGCGGTCATCATAGAATGAAGATAAGAACGGGCAATAGGCTGTGTGAAAGTTATGAATAAGGGAGAAAAAAAGAAGCGGAGCGGATGGAGACTGACATTGGTGTCATGTATACTGATGATGGTGTTTGCGGCAGGCGGCTGCGGTATGGTGCGCGATCATACCGAAAAATTAGATGACCTCGAATATACGGTGCTGTCACCGGATGAATTTCCATCGCAGCTGGTCGAGGNCATCGAGGAGAAAAAGGCGGNTGCCTTTCGGCTTANTTANACGGATGCGGGTTATCTATATATCTGCGTCGGCTACGGAGAGCAGGAAACGGGCGGATATTCCATTACCGTGAAGGAATTGTATGAGACGGCAAACGGCATCTACATTGATACAACCCTGATGGGACCGAAGGAAGGGGAACAGATTTCAGAGGCAGTATCATATCCGTACATCGTGATCAAGCTGGCAGACCTCGGAAAAAGTGTGATCTTTAATTAAGGGATAGAAAACCGGTAGAAAAAAACTCCGTCATGAGATATAATGAGCGTTAGCGAGAAGAATAAACTCGTTTATTCGGCGAGCGGCGAATGTCGATCAAAAATCGAAGATTCATGATATATGAGCGTTAAGTTATCTCAGAACGGAGGCGTACGATGCTGCTGATCAAAAACGGATATTATAGTAATCCGGAAACGAACCGTGAAGGAAATTATGACGTATTCATTGAGGACGGCAGGATCAGTAAGATCGTGCCTGCAGGCGGAATCGCGCCGGAATGCGGCGCGGCATGCAGGGTCATTGATGCGTCGGGCTGCGTTGTGGCGCCGGGGCTTGTGGATGTGCATGTCCATTTCCGCGATCCGGGTTTTACTTATAAAGAGGATATTGGGACGGGAGCGGCGGCAGCGGCAGCGGGCGGTTATACGACGGTTGTGATGATGGCGAATACCAAACCGGCGATCGATACGGAGGATACGCTGCAATACGTTCTGTCTAAGGGCGCGGGAACCGGCATTCATGTCGAAAGCTGTGCCTGTGTCACAAAGGGATTGCAGGGAAAAGAATTAACGGACATGGAGACGCTGTTAAGAGCCGGTGCGTCGGGGTTTACCGATGACGGGATACCGCTGATGGATGAAGCGCTCGTGCGGGAAGCGATGGAGCGGGCGGCGCGTTTAAAAGTTCCGCTCAGCTTTCACGAGGAGGATAAAAGCTATATCACGAATAACGGCATTAACGAGGGCGCTGCGTCGGCGCATTTTCAGGTCGGCGGTTCTCCGAGGGAAGCGGAGATTTCTTTGGTGGAGCGTGACTTAAAGCTTGCGATTGAGACAGGGGCGGTCATTAATATCCAGCATATCAGCAGTAAAGAGGCGGTCGCCTTGGTCCGGGAGGCAAAAAAGCAATCTGCGCGCATTCACGCGGAGGCAACGCCCCACCATATCGCGTTGACCGAGGAGGCTTTGATCCAAAAGGGAACGTTGGCAAAAATGAATCCGCCGCTTCGCACGGAGGAGGACAGGCAGGCGATCCTTGCCGGACTAAGCGACGGGACGATCGACCTGATCGCAACGGATCATGCGCCCCACAGCGTGGAGGAAAAGGAGAAGCCGCTCACGGAAGCGCCAAGCGGACTGATCGGGCTGGAGACGGCGCTTTCCGTCTGCTATGAACAGCTTGTAGGAAGCGGCAGGATGACGGTGATGGAGCTGCTTCGCTTAATGAGCAGCAATCCGGCAAAGCTGTATGGGCTGCCCGCCGGGAATATCGCGGAAGGCTGCGTGGCGGACATCGTGATTTTTTCACCGGACGAGCAGTGGACTGCGCAGCATTTTCACTCCCGCTCCCAGAATACGCCGTTTCTCGGCGAGCAGATGACGGGCAGGGTTCGTTATACCATCTGCGGCGGGGAAATCGTGTATGACGGTACAGAGGTGTGAAAAGCCGATGCATAGAAAGCGTGAATAGTCTCAAAAGCAAATGATTTAAAAGCGAACGTTGTTTGCCGAAAGATAGCAGGCAGCGCAAGAATGGGGGATTAACATGAATAAAAATAAAGAGACGGCGGCGGTTTTCAGTCAGAGACAGCTTGCCGAGGGCATATATGACATGTGGATCAAGACCGATCTGGCAAAGGCGGCAAAGCCGGGGCAGTTTCTCATGGTGTACCCGCGCAGCGCGGCGACGCTGCTGCCACGTCCGATCAGTATTTGTGAAGTGCGGCGTGACGAAAACAGACTGCGCATTGTCTACCGTGTTGCCGGAAAGGGAACGGCGGAATTTGCTTCCTACCGGGAGGGAGAACCGATTTCTGTTATGGGAACACTCGGAAACGGTTTTTCGATTGAGGAGGCGGCGGGGAAACGCGTTTTCCTGATGGGAGGCGGCATTGGGATTCCGCCCATGTTAGGACTCGCGCAGGCGCTTGCGGAAAGCAGACAGGCAGTAGGCACTGACGCAGCAAAAGAAAGCGGACAGGCAGCAGACGATAGCACCGATGCCAAAAAGACGGACGGACAGGCAGCGCCGATTTCCGTGTATGCCGTGTTGGGCTATCGCGACAGCGCGTTGTTTTTAAAGNNGGAGTTTNAACGCAGCGCGAACGNTGTGATCGCCACGGAGNACGGTTCGGCCGNAACAAAGGNNAATATCATGGATGCCGTGAGGGAAAACGCCCTTACGGCGGATGTCATCTATGCCTGCGGACCGATGCCGATGCTGCGCGCGGTCAAGCAATATGCGTTCGAAGCAGGCATTCCTGCCTATATTTCACTGGAGGAGCGCATGGCGTGCGGTGTGGGCGCGTGCCTTGGTTGCGTATGCAAAACAAAGCAGGTGGATGCGCATTCTCATGTAAAAAATGCAAGAGTCTGCACGGAGGGACTTGTATTTTTGGCGGAGGACGGGCGACTCTGAACGCCAGAGTGAGAAGAACATATTAAGAAGCGTGCAAAGACAACATGAGTACCTGAAGAGATCATGAAGGCAGAC
>WFLX010000958.1_pt1 | contig 17041 bp, 17 predicted proteins | sample 4967041 | NCBI WGS metagenome assembly WFLX01 (sample SAMN12857096, study PRJNA449069) | gut metagenome | isolation source: stool from male and female vole | host: Microtus ochrogaster | place: USA:Florida | collected 2017 | reverse complement strand
TACCGTTTATGCTGAGAGATATATGCTCACTCCTCAGGAAAATGAGGACGGTTACCGGAACTCTGCACCCCTTAATTATGTTAAGAATGTAAAGTGTCCTCTTCTCATCATGTCCGGCACAGCTGATGACAATGTGCACTATTTTAATACTGTGCAATATGTTTCAGCAGCAGAAGCGGCAGGAATGTGGTGTGATATGCTTGTGTTTGCAAACATGGACCACTCTATTAATGCGTGCGGCGCGCAAAAGATTGTTTATGCGCGTATGCTTGACTACTTTAACAGGAATATGAAATAATATGTCACAACAGATCAAGTCAACGATAAAAGGAATTTANTTGCTATGGCTCAACTGGGTCATAGTTGCCGGAGGCATATCGTTGCTTGTCATCCTNTCTTTGTGGCTTAACCCAGTTTTAATGCCCCTTGTAGCGTTTGCGCTGCAAGGAGCATTCTATTTTTTGCTCCAGGCNAACAGAAACCGGCGCGTGCCGATTTGCTTCCTCCTGCCTCANATNGGAATAAGGATAATGTTTTTTACCGGAGCAATAATGCTCGGGCTCAACTTCCTCCATTCCCGATGGCTGATAGGACAGGTTTTAGACCCGGAGACTGTTAATTCCGAAATCCCGTTCATAACAACTCTGATTGTTGCACCCGTCACGGCATTATGCTGTTTGTATGCATTATACAGAGGGTCGCACTATTCGTTTTGCCTTAGCTGCAAAATCAAATACGGCACCCCTGCCGAGCGAGGGTTCTTAGGACGACTCTTCACCCAGGAAGGCACTACGCAAGCACGCTTCCTTGGAGTGCTGACCGGAGGAATCGCTATTGTTGCATGGGTTTACTATTTTATAGAGTATGTAAATGTCAATTTAAGTGCTCCAGACCGGTTCATATTCTTTTTGGTGCCACTCGCCATATTTTTCTGCTCAATAGTATATATGGCTCTGAGGTATGTCGGTCTATGGAATTATTACAGCACCTATATCGGTTCAAGTTCGTTGAAAAACGGTCCTTATACATTGCTCAGGTATATAATGTTCTGGGATAACTTCATCGCTGTAATACCTCCGGAAACAGATCCGGATAAAATTACCGATTTGGCTCAGAACCGGTTCGATATTCCAGAAAGCATTTACATTTCTGCAAGAAAAAATGTGCCGATAGAGGATGCTCGGTCTATTTTGCAGAACAAAACCAATATATGGGTTAGCGACATACGCTTCATGTACTCTGTAACATCAGGAAATGCCGACTATAACATTTTCAACTATCTCTGTTTTCTCACCGATGATGAAAAAGAGGAGCTGATGGTTGAAAAGCCTAATGTTGAATTTATTTCCCTGCGGCAACTCCACACCCTGATAAACACCAAGAAGTGCAACCCGCTATTCAGTGCAGAGATAATCAGGCTCCACACTGTGGCAATGGCGTGGAAAACCTATGACAAGAACGGAAAAAGGAAATATAAAATCAAGCATTATACCCCCACCTTCCGTTTTCGTGACATACATAAATGGGATGTGGACTACAACGACCCGTTGTGGGTGAAAATCCATCTTTTCAATCAGGACTCCTTCCTGTACAAACTTCGCCGACTGTGGCACAAATATTCCGACGAGTGACAAAATATCCTGTTATCACCGGTCCTACTGCAAGTGGTAAAACAGCGCTTGCTGTNAGTGTTGCACGCGCACTGGACNGAGAAATAATTAGCGCGGNCTCAAGGCAAATCTACACCGGGNTGGATATTGGCACCGGAANAGACATCGANGAGTACGGCACTATCCCCTATCACCTCATTGACATTGCCCCTGCTGGATATAAATATAACCTGTATGAGTATCTTCGTGACGCGNGGAAGGCGATGGAAGATATNGAGGANCGAGGAAAAATCCCGGTTGTTTGCGGAGGAACAGGAATGTATCTGGAAGCTCTGGTCAAAGGGACAAATCTCCCGGAAGTTCCGGAAAATACAGAGTTACGCAGCAGTTTGTCATCTAAATCACTTGAAGAGCTTACCGGGATACTCTCCAAAATGAAAACCTTACACAATGTTACAGATGTTGACACTGTGAAACGGGCTATCAGGGCAATTGAGATACAGACATATTACGAAAATCATCCAGAACTNANACCGGAAANAANCCCGGAAGCACAGNATGAAAGAGCCGTNATTATNGGTGTGGATATTGACCGGGAATCACGCCGCAAACGAATATCCGCCCGACTCAAAACACGCTTGGATTCAGGCANGATTGATGAGGTAAAAAGGTTGCTCGATTCAGGCATTCCACCGGAAAATCTTATTTATTACGGGCTTGAATACAAATTCATCACCCTTTATCTTACCGGGCAACTTGATATTAAGCAGATGGTTGACTCATTGGAAATCGCTATCCACCAGTTTGCAAAACGTCAGATGACATGGTTTCGCGGAATGGAGCGGCGGGGATTTAAAATCCATTGGCTGCCTTACGATATGCCCCACGATGAATTTGTCAATAATGTTAAAAGCTTGTTGGAGCGATGAAATTCATTTTTGCACTACTCTTCATGACCGTCTCACAGTATATTATTGCTACCGAGCCGGTTCGTACATATCACCAGTTTTCCGGCACAGCTTCCGATACGACATTCACTATTCCGGCACAGCAATCCATATTAACAAGCACAGAAGTGCGTTTTGAGCTTCCGAATAAGTCAATCTCCGGAAAATCATCTAATTCCATAAGTATATCATGGAAAGATTGCGAAAATGTGTCATGGACAGCTACTGTAAGACTCATTAAATCTGGCACTGATGATATTATTGATGAAAGTTTCATAGAACTTACAGTAAGTGATGCCATTGAAAATCACTATCCTGTTAAGAAATTGTTGCCAGTTGCGGGTATAGACATCAACAAAGAATGCAGTTTTTGCTCTGAAATCACCAAAACCGAGGCTATTTTGCTTGCCGGATATCAAGAGCTCAAGGAGCTTGATGTCATTAGAGGTAATTTCAATCCATCTGCTCCAGTGGAAGTCAAAATAAATGGAAGGGCAGATATATCAGTAATAGTCACAGAATCAATACCTGACATCGTTGCAGAACTGTCTACAGGATTGAGCGAAGATGATATAAACAAGCTAATTTCCGGAAAATTTCAACCGATAGGAATATGGGCTGCACTTGACCGGGACACAGACTCAAGGCGTGCACTGGCTGGAGGACGCTATAAACTCGCTGTTATTCCACGGGACGATGAGAGTTTCGATATTGTGTATTTAGGAGGAGCGGAAGTAAATTCGGCGGCATGGAAACCGGGAATGAGAAAAGGAATTCTTAAACCCACAATATTCAAAGACCATTACGATTTAATATGGTATGATTCTCAAATGGTGCCTATTGAAGTTGATGCCTCGGCAACAGTTGAACAAGGTGCTATCCTTTCCATTTCTTTCCCACTCCTTAAATCTACGCTGCGGTTTTATCGTCAGCAGTAGGATANTAGATGTCACCNGAAGAAATGGTATAATCAATATACGTGTCTTTCAGCTCTATATGGTATTTCTCACTGTTTCGCGTAANCTTATACACGCCTGAAGTCGCCTCGGTCTCCTCAAGGTAATTGTATANCTTCGGAGGAAGNTGGTCATATAGGAAAATTGACGGTAAAGTTGAGCCGTTGCCATTTACATCTGTCCAGGAATTTTCCTTGTTGAAAGTAACAGTCACACCACCTGACACGGAAGCAACGCTGCCATTATCTGTTGTTGAATAGCTTGAAACCTCCTGTCCCGGAAAATAGGTCGTGAAAAAATTAGCTATCGGACTCGGCAGGTCATCCCATACATCGTTCTCACATGACGCTACGGCAAAAACTGTCGCAAAAAAGATTATTAGGGTATAAATGTTACTTTTCATTTTATTACGTTTTTTATTGAATAACGTCATAAATATATCCGCGGTTCATTATTCCCTTAACACTATTTACCTTGACAAAAAGCTCTCAATACGCTACAACTCACTATCTTTGCACTCATAATACGTTAATTGAATGACTATCAGACTTATTTTCATATTTGCCACATTTTTGCCTTCTCTTGCCTGCATTGCGCAGACAAAGGAGGAGGAAACCCCTTATGTGAAAATGATGGGAGTTGCCGACAGCGCCATAGCAAAAGGCGACTGGGCAAGTGCCGAAAAGTATCTCAGGAATGCAATGCACATTGAACCGGCAAATCCAGCAAACCTGTTGTTATTGTCTAACTTGGGAATGATACAGTTCTATCAAGGAAAGGATTCGCTTGCCATTGAAACCCTTACCGATGCCTGCAATATTGCTCCCCGTGCCGTGCCTGTGCTGGCAAACCGTGCCAATGTGCTTGAAGCAGTAGGAAGATATGATGAAGCGCTTGCTGACTGCAACTCAATCCTTGCCATTGACAGCGCCAATGTGCGTGCAAGGGCAATGAGAATTAACTTCTTTGTCCGGTCCGGTAAATACAGGGAAGCGCAGGCTGACCTGGATAGTCTCATTCATTTTGCCCCCGAAAATCCCATAACAAATGTTATTGCCGGAAACTTATACACAGCGACAGGGCGATATGCCGAGGCTATAACTCCATTATCGAAAGCAATAGAAATTGAGCCACAGGCAGAATATTATGCTGCACGTGCTTTGTGCCGCATAATGACCGGAAACCTCAATGATGCATCTACGGACATAGCCGAAGGATTGAGGATAAATCCTATGGAAGGTGAACTCTACCTTTACAGGGCTATGCTGAATAAAATGAGGTATAGGAATGATGATGCAAAATCAGATGCAAAAAGAGCAATGCAGCTTGGCATATCTGAGCAACGGGCACTCCCCTTCACTAAATAACAGAAACCAAAAAGCTTAAATCAAGTGTAGCGATTTTGCCACGCGGCATGCTTCTATGGAGTTTTTCACTTGAAGTTTTGCCAGGATTTCCTGACGGTGACGGCTTACAGTGTGTTTGCTTATGCTCAACCGGCTTGCAATATCCTCGCTCTTTAATCCAGAATCTATAAGATTAAGGATTTGATTTTCACGTTGCGTCAAAATCCTTTTGTCTGAGGAGGATGTCAGTTCCTCACTAATACCGGTTACAGAGTTGACGATCATGCATTTCCCTTTGAACTCTGTTATCAACGGTCCGTATAGGCACACCGCATATAGCACCGAAGTGCCATCACTACCATATACATAATACATTTTATGCTCTACGTTGATGAATTTCCCATCAGTATCACGAAACCGTAACTTAGACAGCAGATAGTAATGCTTTCTGTTCTTGCTGAGATGCCGGAGATAATGGAAAAAACGGAGTTCCTCAATGAATTTCCTCTCCCTGTCAGCATGATCCATCCTGTCAAATATTTTCTTTTCCCAAATGGATTCTTCATCTGAATAGCCGCCCAGACCTATTCTTTGGGCAAAATCACCACAATAAATTTTGCTTGTGCTTTTTGCCAGATCGCTGACCACAACAATTTTGCCTTCTATCTCTGCTATGCCTTTAGCATATTCATAAACTGTCGGCATAATATTTTTACCAACATCCGGCGCCTGCTCTTTCAGCAGGGAATCAAGTGTGGAGAAATTGCTCATAATATGGTTATTTATAACCATTGCCTATTAAATGACAATGATTTACCTTTGCAAAGATAATTAATGTAATGGTTATTTAAACTAAGTGATTATATGATTAAGAAATTCTTCATCCTCATTGCCGTAGTGTTTTGCCAGTACGCAGGCGCTCAGACACTTGAAAAAATGAATTGGTTCAATGAACCGGAGAAATGGAATATCAGCAACAATCGTCTGACAATGTTTGTCACCCCGAAAAGCGACTACTGGCGCATATCACACTATGGTTTCACCGTAGATGACGCACCGTTTTACTTTGCTGAATATGGAGGCGAATTTGAAGCAAAAGTAAAAATTTCCGGAGATTACAAGGTGCGTTTCGACCAGGCTGGAATGATGATACGCATTGACCATGAGAACTATATAAAGACAGGGATTGAGTTTGTTGATGGAAAATACAATCTCAGCACAGTTGTTACTCACCACACATCTGACTGGAGCGTAATCGCCCTTGACCGTCCTGTTGAATTTGTTTGGATCAAGGCTGTACGCCGNCTGGACGCAATTGAAATTTTCTACTCTTTCGATGACAAGGAATATACACTGATGAGAAACGCATGGATGGAGGCAAACCGCCCTGTAAAGATAGGCATNATGGGCGCATGCCCGGATGGCAACGGTTTCAATGTCACNTTCTCNGACTTTACCGTCAAGCATCTTCCTGACGCAGTTCGTACTAAATGGTTGAAAGAAAACGCTGACTGATTCTAAGTATAAGAACTGAATTACTCCATAGCAAAGTCCGGTGTCAGGAATTGATAACGGACTTTTCATTTCCCTCAATCAAAACAGCGGACTAAACCGTTATNATTATATGAATGGACTCACTTTAGGAATACTTCTGCCATTTGCAGGGACTACTCTGGGAGCTGCTTGTGTTTTCCTCATGAGGAAACGCATACCCTCACTGCTACAAAAGACCCTAACAGGATTTGCNGCAGGAGTAATGGTTGCCGCATCTGTATGGTCACTGCTAATCCCATCCATAGAAATGACGGGCAAAGAAGGAATCATGAGCATTGTTCCCGCAGCCGCTGGATTTTTGGCAGGAATATCGTTTCTGCTCTTACTTGATGTTATAATACCTCACCAGCACCTTGACAGTACCCAAAGTGAAGGTCCTAAATCACATCTGTCGAAAACAGCAAAACTTGTCTTTGCCATAACCCTACATAACCTTCCGGAGGGAATGGCAGTTGGAGTTGCACTTGCGGGTGCCATGGAAAACAATTCCTACATGCCAATGGCTGGCGCACTTGCCCTATCCATAGGCATTGCTATTCAGAATTTCCCTGAGGGTGCAATCGTATCAATGCCTCTGCGTGGCGCTGGCAATTCACGCAAAAAATCATTTCTGATGGGAACNTTAAGCGGNGTNGTTGAACCTATAGGCGCAATACTCACCATTATGCTTGCTTCTGTAGTGCTCCCAATTCTGCCCTATTTGCTTGCATTTGCTGCAGGGGCAATGATGTATGTGGTTGTCGAAGAGCTTATCCCCGAAACCCAGGGAGGTAAACATTCCAATATGGGTACAATCGGTTTTGCCATCGGTTTTCTTCTTATGATGACTCTTGACGTCCTCCTCAGCTAAAAAACAATATGCTTAATAGAGTTTGGGACGTAAATATGCTTAATTTCAGTTTTCTGCCTTGTATGTAACGAGGTATTTCCAATTTTCAGGTGGCACAGGAGCATCCGTAATTTTGGAGAAACTGCCTTTTCGACCATAAAAATTTTCCGTTTCATAAAAATGGCAGATACCAATACCTGTATCCAGGACTGATAACGGGCTTTTAGGCTTGTAGTAGAAATGTACGGAATCTCCGGACACCAAAACTCTCCAGGGTTGGGAATTTGTTGAGGAAGGTGCCAACCTGAGCATCTCCAAAGCCTCATAGAAACGATTATCAGCAGGCACAGGATGATTGAAATCTCCATNAAANAANAGAGAATCGAAAGGCTTGCGATTNTTGCTGCCAANAGTAAACCTTGCCAGTTTCTCCATCATAGATTTTTTTGCCGGTACACCTACCGGAGATATGATTTTCAGTTCCTCGCCCTCTTCCCATGCTTCACCTTTCTCAAAATCCGATCCTTTGAAAGTCGCAGCAATCCAACAAGTACCCAACCCTAACTGCCATGCCTTAAGCACAACTTGCTCAAACTGGAATCCTGCTGTTAGGTATGATGCTTCATCTGTCCCGAACCCAAGCATAAAGAAACTCTCNGCACCTTTAATCATGCCGTATGTAGTGGGCTTATANCCTGCCTTAAGGTCAAATTGTTTCAGTCTTATGTCCAATTTGCCTCCAAAAGGTGAAAACGATTCCGAAATCGCTCTCTCCAAATCCTTTATTTGAGCTAACGTAAGTCCAAAGCCATCATAGCTTCTCACAGAGCGGCGCTCTTTCATTGCATCAATTATATTCATAACCAGTTTTTCTGTTTAATGTACGTAATTCTAACCATTGCATAAGTACGATTGTTCATGGAAAGACCTGCAACAATGCATATATCTATGAAAGAATATGTAACTTTGCATGATATACTTGAACCCAATAAAAAAACAGCTAACTATGGTTTATTTTGACAGCGACTATATGGTTGGAGCCCATCCNAAAGTAATGGCAAGNCTNGTTGCCACAAACTCCTTGCATACAGTAGGCTACGGACGTGATGAGTTTACAGCAGAGGCAAAGCGAAGGATTCTGGAAGTTTGCGGCATTGAAAACGGAGATGTTTTTTTCATGGTTGGAGGGACACAGACAAATGCCGTTGTCATAGACCGGTTGCTGGACCATAATGATGGAGTTTTAGCAGCGGACACAGGGCATATCAATGTGCATGAAGCGGGAGCTATAGAGTCTAACGGGCATAAAGTGCTGACTTTACGCGGTTGCGAAGGCAAATTGCTTGCNGTTGATGTAAGNAANTTCATTCGTGAGTTTTACCTTGACTCNACAAATGAGTACATGGTGCGTCCGGGCATGGTGTATNTTTCATATCCTACAGAACTTGGCACACTGTATAGCCGTGAGGAACTCGAAAACTTATACGCAGTATGCCGCAGGTATGATATACCGTTGTTTGTGGACGGGGCGCGCCTCGCATACGGGCTGGCATCTGAAAGCGGTGAACTCAGCATCAAAGACCTTGCGCAATTATGTGACGTATTTTATATAGGAGGTACAAAATGTGGGGCTTTGTTTGGTGAAGCGGTCGTGACAAAACGACCGGAATTGTTNCCNAGATTCCGCTCTTTAATAAAATTGCATGGCGCTACACTTGCNAAAGGGAGACTGCTNGGAGTACAATTCTCTACACTGTTTTCAGACGGGCTTTATGAGGAGATAGGAAAACACGCTGTGCAACTTGCCTTGAAACTGAAAAAAGGATTTGTTGAAAAAGGCTACAAGCTATTTATCGACTCCCCTACAAACCAACAGTTTTTTGTTCTGCCTAATGAAACCATAGATTCGCTGCAGGAAGTTGCTTCGTTTGAGCTTTGGGGAGCAAAAGGCGAAAAAGAAACCCCGGTACGATTTGTAACAGACTGGTCAACAACCGAGGAAGACATCAACGAAGTCCTCTCCCACATCTGACCTGATTCGTGAGTGTCAACCGGCTGATGTTTCGCTTTTTTTTATTACTTTTGCCTTGACTACTTAACGCATTATGACAATTCCTGAAATTATAGGCAGCAAAGAGGGCAAGAGCTTCTCAATGGAGGTTCTTCCACCACTTAAAGGAAAAGGTATCAACCAGCTTTTCGGCAATATAGATTCAATCCGCGAATTTAACCCGTCATATATAAACATCACCACCCATAGGAGTGAGATGGTGTATAAAAGTACCCCGGACGGTCTTTACCAGCGTGTGAGCGAGCGCTCACGCCCCGGCACTGTTGCTGTTGCAGCAGCTATCCAGCAGAGATATGGCATTCCAGCAGTGCCTCATATCATTTGCAGCGGTTTTTCAAAGGTTGAAACCGAATATGCCCTTATTGACCTGAATTTTCTGGGAATAAACAATTTGTTGCTGCTTCGTGGAGACAAGGCAAAGCATGAGCCATCTTTCAAACCCAACGAAAACGGACACGCCCATGCAAGCGAGCTTGCCGCACAGGTAAATGCTTTCAATAAAGGACTGTTTCTTGACGGGACAGAAATGGAGATAGTCGCAGAATCTCCATTCAGTTACGGCGTAGCCGGATATCCTGAGAAACATGACGAGGCTCCAAACTCTGAAATGGACATAATGTGGCTCAAGCATAAGGTTGATGCAGGAGCTGACTATATTGTCACACAAATGTTTTTTGACAATAGCAAATTTCATGAATTTGTAGAAAAATGCCGCGCCGCAGGCATAAACGTACCTATTATTCCGGGTATAAAACCGATTGTTACCCGCGGACAGCTCACATTGCTACCTAAAGTTTTCCATGTCGACATTCCTGCTGAACTCGCTACTCAGATAATCGCTTGCAAGAATGATGATGAGGCAAAGGCTGTTGGAGTAGAATGGTGCACCATGCAGATGAAGGAACTCTATGCTTCAGGTGTGCCAAGCATCCACATCTATTCGCTGAATGCGACAAAGAGCGTGCGTAAGATTCTGGAAAACGTAATGTGATTGAGAAGTTATCATGCGATTTAGTGATATACCTGTACATGAAACTATAAAAAACCGGTTGCGACTACTCGCTGATTCCGGGAGAATACCACATGCACTGCTGATTGAAGGACCGACCGGAGTTGGGAAAATGGCATTGGCACGTGCATTCACACAATATATTCATTGTACAAGGAGACATGCGGGAGATACTGACAGTTGCGGGGAATGCCCTTCATGCCGGCAGCACGACAATATGGGGCATATTGACACCCACTATGTTTTTCCCGTAGTCAAACTTGACAAAATGAAATCGCCTCCGGTTAGCGACGATTTCCTTCCACAATGGAAAGATTATATAAAGGACAGGGTATTTATGGATTTCGGCATCTGGACTGAGATGCTCGAAAAGAAAAATGCCCAGCCTATAATCTATTCAAGCGAGAGCGGAGCGTTGCTCCACAAACTATCTTTTGCGGCACATGGTTCGGAGTACAAGATAGTTATATGGTGGTTGCCGGAGAAAATGAATGAGGAGGCAGCAAACAAATTGCTGAAAATGATAGAGGAACCCTGGGAGGATACCCTTTTTATCATGGTTAGCGACAATCCAGCTGAAATCCTTCCTACTATATATTCACGCGTGCAGAGAATCAGTGTCGGCAGGTTATCGGATGACACTATTGCACGGTTGCTTGAATCAGAAGCCGGGGTATCGCCGGAATCATCCCTTGCAATAGCCCATAATGCTGACGGGTCAATGAGCACTGCACTACGCAATCTGGGCAATCTTAGCGATGAAAGTGAATTTTTTAATATGTTCATTGCTTTGATGCGTTTCGCATACCAGAGAAAAATTGCAGAACTTAAAACATGGAGCGAAAATTTAGTTGCGCTTGGACGTGAGAAAGAGATAAAATTCTACAACTATTCCATAAGGCTGATAAGGGAAAATTTCATTTTTAATTTCAGGTTGCCGCAACTCAACTACTTGAGTGCTGCTGAAGCCCAGTTCAGCGTAAACTTTGCCAGATTCATTAATGAGCGTAATGTTGAGAAAATCCTTGAGGTATTCGATAAAGCACGCATAGACATTGCCGGCAATGGCAACGGCAGGATTATCAACTTTGATGTGGCAATAAAAATCATTCTGCTACTGAAACAATAGTTATGACAGAACATACTCCTTTCCTTAAACAGGTTGCGCAAATTTTCGCTGAAAACGAGAAAGCCAACCTTAGAAATATATGTTTCATCTTTCCCAATAAACGCTCCGCCACCTTTTTCAAAAACTATATCGGTCAGCTTGTAAATGACCGGATTGTAAACGCAAAGACAATCAGCGCATTCATCGCGGATTTTTCAAAAAGGGCAACTGCCGGCAGACTTGAGCAACTGTTTATACTTTTTGATGAGTACCGCAAACTTGCCGGGGATATCTCTGAATTCGATAAATTCATTTTCTGGGGCGATATGCTGATCAGCGATTTNAACGATGTTGACCGATACNTTGTAAATCCTGATGCATTANTTGTNAATGTTCNACNGTTCAANGAAATCAGCAGTACATACNTTACAGANGAGCAGAAAGAANTCATNCGCAGGTACTGNGGAGAAGAACCAGGGAGTGCGGATACAGAACGATTCTGGAACCATATTGCCACCAATCCGGCAGATGGCAAACCTAAAGAAAAATTCCTGAAGATATGGGAAGTGCTTGGACCTCTATATCATGCGTTTCATGAGCGTCTGGAGGCAGAAGGAAAAATTTCAGCCGGCATGCAGTACCGCAAAGTGGCTTCTGCCATCAAAGAAGCGATAGTGGAAAACAGTTTGCCATTCAAAAAATATGTTTTTATCGGGTTTAATGTCCTTACCCCGGTAGAGTTGAAGATATTCTCAGTTCTACGCGATTTCAGATGCGCCGACTTTTACTGGGACTACAATTCTCCGGCATTTACTGACGGCTTCAACCGTGCGGGTCGCTTCATTGAAAAAAACATAAAAGAATTTCCGTCGGAATACGAGCTTCCGGAAGGAAATAACACCACATTGCCTACTATTGAAATAATAGGAGTCCCCTCATCTATGGCTCAGGTAAAATTAACAGGCGATATCCTAAGGGAATGGGCTGAAACCGGAGTGATTTCCAATCCTGAGAATGCTGTTGACACAGCTGTGGTGCTTCCGGATGAATCATTGTTTGTTGGATTGCGCCGCTCAATTCCTTACGATGTGATTGACAACATCAATGTGACTATGGGACTTCCATTAAAGCTGACCCCTATAGCTGCAATGATGAAAATTATTGTAAGTTTGCAGATGCGTCTGCGAATAACAAATGACATCCCAACATTTTTCTATGAGGACATAATTGCTGTTACAGGCAACCGCTTTATCAGGGAACTTGCTCCACAAGAGGCTGATACGTTGGAAAGCAAAATTGTCACCAACAGGCTTTTCCGCATGAGCCAGAATCAGATTGAAGAGGTCGCCCCAACTCTTGCACCAATTTTCACCCCGCTTGCCAATAGCCTTGACGACCAGATTATTTACGATTATATTACCAATATCATAAGCCTTGTACGCGAAAAATGCGGCAAGACCGAACTTAAATTTCTGGACGCATATCTCAATGCAGTAGAAACAGTGCGCGAACATTGCGTGAGGTTTGACACACAAATCAAGCCTGCTACTTTTTTCCGGATGGTTGAGCGTACAGTTTCCGGGGAGAAGATAAACCTTGTAGGCGAGCCTCTGAAAGGATTGCAGATGATGGGTGTATTGGAGACACGTGCCCTTGACTTTGACAACATCATAATGCTGTCAATGAATGAGCGAATATTCCCACGTAAGCATTATTCCGGCTCATTCATCCCTGATGCACTGAGAAAGGGCTATGGAATGGCTACCACTGATTTTCAAGAAAGCATATTCGCTTATTACTTCTACAGGCTCATTTCCCGTGCGAAAAATGTCAAATTGATTTATGACGCAAGAAGTGTCGGCACGAAAACCGGAGAAATGTCACGTTATCTTACCCAGCTTATTTACCTTTTTGGTGATTCCGGTAGTGTGACCCGCTCGCTCAGAGTTTTCAATCCCCTTAAATTTGATTCTGATTCCCTTACTATTGAGAAAACGCCTGAAATATTAAAAAAACTTGAGCTTTTTAAGAGTGATAGCAAAGATAAAAGATTTATCTCTGCAAGCGCGTTGAGCACATATATTGCATGCCCGCTTAAATTCTTCCTACAGAATATTGAAGGATATAATGATGACAAGGATATGCAAACTTTCATGGATGCAGGCACTTATGGAACTATAGTCCATGATGTCCTTCAGGAAATATATACCAGTGCGGCATCAAAAAACAGTGCAAATACAATATCGAAAGCAGATATCGAGAGCTTGCTCGCCAATACTAATCCTACTATAGACCGGCTGATTGTGCGCCACACAAATAAGCAGCACAACAAACTTGATGACTCAAGACTTGATACGCCATTAGAAGGCGAAACTCTTATTATGGGACGTGTAATGAAGGAATCAGTAAGAGCAGTGCTTGAAGCTGACATGGAATTTGCACCTCTGATTCTTGTGGAAGCGGAAAGAAGCCTGCCAATTGATTTAAAAATCACTGATGACCTGACGGTTAATTTCAAACTGAAGATAGACAGGATTGATATATCAAACGGTCGAATGCGCATTATAGACTATAAGACCGGTTCAGATGAAAATGTATTGACTGACTGGGACCAATATTTCGACCATATAAATAATAAGCACACTAAAAAGGCAATAGGTCAGGTTATGCTATATGCATATACCTACAATATCAGCCAGAAGCAGGATGTGCCTATTGCCTTGTACATTTATAATCTCCGTAAGATTTTTTCAAGTGGACCGCAGCAAGTAAAAATAAAGAGCACGAATGTGGATGACCACAGGGAATACCTTGATGAATTCGTCACAAGGCTCAACAGTGTTGTGTCCGAAATATTCAATCCTGAAATTCCCTTCTTCCAGGCACCGGATAAAGATTCTTGCAAATTCTGTGATTTCAAAACCATGTGTCGCAGGGACTAACTGAAATGGCTGGAATATACGTTCATATACCTTTCTGCCATTCAAAATGTGCATACTGCGACTTCTACTCCATGCCGTTGCGCAATGAAGCTGATTTTGTGGAGGCACTTATGAATGAATATGCCTCAAGAAAAAAGGAACTTGCTCAAGAAATTTCAACAATATACTTGGGTGGAGGCACGCCAAGTTGCCTTTCCAGAAGCCAGTTAACACGTATATTTAATTTACTGCCTGTTGACAAGGCAGAAGAAATTACCATTGAGATTAATCCGGAAGACGCAACGGATGATTTTGTAAAATGGTTATATCATGACACTCCTGTAAATCGTGTAAGCATGGGAGTGCAATCACTAAATGACACCGAGCTGAAAACCATCGGACGAAGACATTCTGCCATAGAAGCTATTAATGCAGCAAAAAGACTCCTTGAATCCGGATTCAATTTAAGCCTTGACCTTATTTACGGACTTCCCGGGCAAAACACGACCAGCTGGGAAAAATCATTGGACGGAGTACTGGCACTTAGTCCCCACCACCTCTCCTGCTACTTGCTTTCTTACGAACCTGGCACCAGGCTCACCGCAATGAAACAAACAGGTAAAATCACAGAAATAAGTGATACCGAAGCACAGGAAATGTATGAGTTGCTGTGTGACAAGGCTTCATCTTCAGGATATCAGCATTATGAAATATCTAATTTCTCGAAACCGGGATTCCATTCACGCCACAATTCATCTTACTGGAACCTGACCCCTTATCTCGGATTGGGTCCGGGAGCACATAGTTTTGACGGGAAAATCAGATGGTATAATCCGGGAAATCTGAAACAATATATTGAAAACAAGGGCATCGGCATCACCGTTGCTGAAGATGAAAATGATTCCGAGCGATTCAATGACTTTNTTATCACATCGCTTAGAACGGAAAAAGGAATGAGNCTTGAACTTTGCTNAGCAATGTTTGGCAGCCTACGCCGCAATAAGGTAGAGAAAATATCNGAAAGATTTATAAAAGAGGGAATAATGTNGCATAACAGCAATTATTTGGGCATCAATACCTATTACTGGTTGACATCCGATGCAATAATGTTGGAATTTATTGAAATATAGACATTTATCAGTCGTGGTGATACTTCTCTCCACGTAAAATTGTCATAGCCCGATATAATTGTTCAACAAAAAGAAGGCGTACAAGGTCATGCGGAAATGTCATTGCCGACAAAGATAATTTTGCGTCAGCTCTTGCATATACGTCCGCAGAAAACCCATAGGGACCACCAACTACATAAACCAGCCTTTTCACGCCTGAAAGCATTGATTTTTCAATAGAATCCGCAAATTTCCTTGATGAAAGCATTTCACCTTTCTCATCAAGCAACACTACCTTGTCTCCTTGAGTGAAGAAACCCAGTATCGCTTGTCCTTCACGCTGTTTCTGTTGGTCAATGCTTAGCGAAGATGTTGATTTCAAGTCCGGCAGACACATAATCTCGGCAGGAATATAATGTTTTAACCTGTCCAAATAGAGGTCAATGCCAGAGCTTATATTTTTAGCAGATGTCTTTCCAACTGTGAGTAATACAATTTTCATTTGCTGAAAAAGGTTGTTATGATTACTTTTGCAAAAGTAATAACTATTGAGGAAACTGAGAGCATTATGAAGAAAAACGAAGAGCTTCTTGACGACCTTCTCACTCTGGCTTTTGCAGAGGATGTAGGTGACGGGGATGTAACCACCCTTTCAACCATTCCCGCAGATGAGCAGGGAATACAGAGACTTATAATTAAAGAGGAAGGAATACTTAGCGGTGTGGAAGTAGCACGGAAGGTTTTTGAAAAATTCGATCCGAGCATGAAAATGAGAGTGTTCATTAAGGATGGTGAACATGTAAAGCCGGGAGATATTGCTTTTGAAGTAGAGGGCTCAGTGCGCTCACTCCTTCAAACAGAACGAACCATGCTTAATATCATGCAACGCATGAGCGGAATCGCCACAATCACAGCAAAATACCAGGATAAGTTGAAAGGACTCAAGACAAAGGTACTTGATACCCGCAAAACAACTCCCGGAATGCGCATCCTTGAGAAGGAAGCTGTAAAGACAGGTGGTGGCGCGAACCACCGCATGGGCTTGCATGACATGATTCTTATTAAAGACAACCATGTTGATTTTGCTGGAGGAATCACGAAAGCTGTGGAAGCTGCAAAGAAATATTGCAAAGAAACAGGACGTGATTTGAAAATCGAAGTCGAGGTGAGGAATACCGATGAAATCAATGAAGCGCTTGCCGCAGGAGTTGACCGCATCATGCTTGATAATTTCACACCGGAGCGTACCCGCGAAGCTGTAAAACTTATCAATGGCGCTACTGAAGTAGAGTCCTCAGGCGGCATCACACTTGACACATTGAGAGAATACGGTGAATGTGGTGTAGACTATATCTCAGTTNGTGCACTNACCCNCTCAGTAAAAGGACTTGACATGAGTNTCAAAGCAGTATAAGGTTATTTCAANACATATACATACAAATCACCCTCGGCTACTTAATTGCTTTGCCGAGGGTGATTTATTACTGCCGTTACCTTTTGTTAACAAACAGGTTCATTATTGTTCCTAACATCATCAATACCCAACTTGTTGTACAAAGAATAGCCATTATCCACCAATTT